>OKWN01000236.1_pt1 | contig 38208 bp, 20 predicted proteins | sample 1607151 | NCBI WGS metagenome assembly OKWN01 (sample SAMN07501046, study PRJEB24779) | human gut metagenome | isolation source: stool | host: human infant | place: USA: Pittsburgh, PA | reverse complement strand
AAGTGCTGGCAACATAAGATAGGGGTTGCGCTCGTTGCGGGACTTAACCCAACATCTCACGACACGAGCTGACGACAACCGTGCACCACCTGTTTTCTGGCTTCCGAAGAAGAGGAACCATCTCTGGTTCTGTCCATCAATGTCAAGACCTGGTAAGGTTCTTCGCGTTGCGTCGAATTAAACCACATACTCCACCGCTTGTGCGGGCCCCCGTCAATTCCTTTGAGTTTCAACCTTGCGGTCGTACTCCCCAGGCGGGGTACTTATTGCGTTAACTCCGGCACAGAAGGGGTCGATACCTCCTACACCTAGTACCCATCGTTTACGGCCAGGACTACCGGGGTATCTAATCCCGTTCGCTCCCCTGGCTTTCGCGCCTCAGCGTCAGTTTTCGTCCAGAAAGTCGCCTTCGCCACTGGTGTTCTTCCTAATATCTACGCATTTCACCGCTACACTAGGAATTCCACTTTCCTCTCCGATACTCTAGATTGGCAGTTTCCATCCCATCACGGGGTTAAGCCCCGAACTTTTAAGACAGACTGACCTATCCGCCTGCGCGCGCTTTACGCCCAATAATTCCGGACAACGCTTGCCACCTACGTATTACCGCGGCTGCTGGCACGTAGTTAGCCGTGGCTTTCTATTCCGGTACCGTCAATCCTTCTCACTATTCGCAAGAAGGCCTTTCGTCCCGATTAACAGAGCTTTACAACCCGAAGGCCGTCATCACTCACGCGGCGTTGCTCCGTCAGACTTTCGTCCATTGCGGAAGATTCCCCACTGCTGCCTCCCGTAGGAGTCTGGGCCGTGTCTCAGTCCCAATGTGGCCGTTCATCCTCTCAGACCGGCTACTGATCATCGCCTTGGTGGGCCGTTACCCCTCCAACTAGCTAATCAGACGCAATCCCCTCCTTCAGTGATAGCTTACATGTAGAGGCCACCTTTCATCCATCCTCGATGCCGAGATTAGATCGTATGCGGTATTAGCAGTCGTTTCCAACTGTTGTCCCCCTCTGAAGGGCAGGTTGATTACGCGTTACTCACCCGTTCGCCACTAAGATTGATAGAAGCAAGCTTCCATCGCTCTTCGTTCGACTTGCATGTGTTAAGCACGCCGCCAGCGTTCGTCCTGAGCCAGGATCAAACTCTCCAAGATATCTTGAAGCTATTTGAATAGCTCATTTTATTTGTTGTCGTTACATTTAAGTAACTTTGAATTATGGTTGGTTTTGACTATGTCAAAACCCGCACTCTGGCATATGTTCAATCGTATTGATTGATTACCTATCATTGTTCAGTTTTCAAAGATCTGTTATCAGTTTCACGCTTCAGTGAAGCGCCATCTGACGACTTGATTATAATAACATGTGAACATTTTCATGTCAACACATTTTATAATCTTTTTTGAAGTTCTTTTGAACCTCTAAGTGCATTACTACACTCATTAAGAAACAGTCGCTCGAACGACTGTATGCATATTATAGTATAACCAAAATATAATGGCAACCCCTAATTCTCAATTTCACACAACTTTCATTACAGGTTCATTTTACATTCCAAAACCAAAAGATTGATTTTATACAACCAATTATGTATAATGTAGCTGTAATATAGACTTTTCCGCTTATTCACTTCTATATTCTGATGTGATTCTATATTACGAATTAGTTCTATATTATAGTATTTATAAATAATACTATAATAGTGTAAGGAGATTGAGTATGAAATTATCCAAACGTTTATTATCTAAAACAGTTGCTATTGCTGCTGTATGTGCAACTATGGCTACTGCAGCCTTTGCTGCGCCACAAGGTACTTTTGATTCTTCTGAAATTCAAATTACTGGACAATCCTCTCGTTCTGTAGCACCTAACTATGCGATCTTAACACTTGGTATTACTAGCGAAAACACTAATATCAATGCTGCAAAATCTAACAATGACCGCATCATGAGTGATTTGATTAGTAAGTTAGGTCATTTAGGTATCGATAAAAAAGACATTTATACCTCTAATATTTCTATTAACCCTACCAGTGATTACCAAGATGGCAAACGCATCAATACGGGTTATAATGTGTCTAATCGTGTAACTGTAAAAATCAATAATCTTGATAATGTAGGTAAAGCTGTTGATGCTGCTGTTAGCGCTGGGGCTAATGATATCAACAACCTTTCTTTCCAAAATGATGTATCTCAACAACTATCTGATTCATTAACTACAGAAGCAATTCAAGATGGCCGTCATAAAGCTGAGGTTATCGCTGCAGCCCTTGGTCGTACTTTAGGACCTGTAAAAACAGTTTCTATCAGTACACCTCAAACAAGCTCTATGGACTCTGGTTACTATCGTAACGCAGTAATGTTAAAAGCGTCTCTCGAAACTGCTACTCCTGTTGAAAAAGGATCATTAGTAGTTTCTCAAGACGCTAATATTACTTATTATTTACAATAGAATTTTCTGGTACCACACCTTCGTGGACTGCTACAATGCCGCCTGTCAATTCATGATAGGTGGCATTTTCATATCCTAAAGATTTCCAAATTTCAAGAATCTCACTTTGATGAGGATATCTACGTAAGGATTCTGGTAACCACGCATAGGAGGAATTATCCTTACTTAATTTACCTATAATAGGTAATATATAGGAGAAGTAGAAATTATATAACTGTTTAAAACCAAACATGCTTGGCTTTGCGAGTTCTAACACAACTACTTTTCCACCTGGCTTTACAACACGTTGCATTTCAGATAACACTTGTTTAATATCTGGCACATTACGCATTGCAAATCCGCTCATAGCAGCATCAAATGTGTTATCTGCATATGGTAATGCCATCGCATCACCTTGAACAAGATTAACTTGATCTATTAAACCAGCATCTTCAATGCGTACACGACCTTGATCAAGCATCTCACTATTAAAGTCCAAAGCCTCTACTTTTAATGTTGGTTCTTGACGTAACGCTTCCTTTGTAAACACACAGGTACCACATGCTACATCAAGCACACGTTGGTGAGGACCGATATTCATTGCTTCTACAGAGAATTTGCGCCAGTAATAATCCTGTCCAAAGCTTAAGACTGTATTCATTAAGTCATAATTTTTTGCAATATTAGAAAAAACACCTTGTACAAATTCTTCTTTATCGGCATATGTTTTAAATTCTTTAGTATTCATTATGGTCCTTTCACTAATCAAGAACTATATTCAAACTCTTTACTCGCATAGTATATCATACTATGCCCCCTATCAAAAGAACCCTATTATATATACTATATATAGTAATTATGTAATAAGCACATATTTAGTTAAAACCATATATTCACTACTGTTAAAATTAGTATATTACAAAATAAACATCGTTATCAATCACAGTAGATCTAATTTAACTATATATAAATGGCTATGATATTATCTATTGCCACCATCCTGTGTTCGTTGTATAATGACATATGTCCATGACGAAAAGATATCTTTTCCATGGTCTTTTATTAGTTTTTATTAAGTATTGGAGTGTACTATGAATCGATTTGTAAAAACAATCAATAGAGTCAGTCTAATCCAACAAATTATCATAGGTTTGATTATTGGTATTTTGACAGCTCTATACGTGCCAGATGTGGCAAATGAATTAGCTTTATTAGGCGTTCTCTTTGTTGGTGCTTTAAAAGGGATTGCACCAATCCTCGTATTCTTTCTTGTAATTGCAGCCATCAGTAAACACCGTTCTGGCCAAAAAACAGGGATGGGCTCTGTAATCACATTATATTTATTAGGTACATTCCTTTCTGCAGCACTTGCTGTAGTCGTAAGTTTTATGTTCCCTACTACATTACACCTTGCAGCTAGTGCAGCCGATGCAGCTCCACCACAAGGTATCGTAGAGGTAATGAAAACACTTTTAAAAAATATTGTTGATAATCCAGTAAAAGCCTTAATGACGGCTAACTATATCGGCATTTTAGGTTGGGCTCTTATCATTGGTGGCGCTTTACGCCATGCGCCAATGAATACTAAGGAAGTAATGGAGTCTATCGCTCAAGCTATTACAACTGTAGTAGGTTGGATTATCCGCTTTGCTCCTCTTGGTATCATGGGTCTCGTAGCTGACTCTATCGCTACTAACGGTATCGAAGCGTTAATTGGTTATTTCCAATTACTCGTATTACTACTTGGTTCTATGATTTTCGTAGCATTAGTAGTAAACCCACTTCTATCTTTTGTATATCTTCGCCGTAATCCATATCCATTGGTTTTCAAATGTTTACGTGAATCTGCAATCTATGCGTTCTTTACTCGTAGCTCTGCTGCAAACATCCCTGTTAACCTCGATTTAGCGAAACGTTTAAAACTTAACCCTGATATGTATTCCGTATCCATTCCATTGGGTGCAACAATCAACATGGGTGGTGCAGCGATCACAATTACAATCATGACATTAGCTGCTGCCCATACACTTGGAATCGTTGTAGATATCCCTACAGCAATTCTCTTATCTGTTATTGCTACTATCGGTGCTTGTGGTGCTTCTGGCGTTGCTGGTGGTTCCCTACTTCTAATTCCTCTTGCTTGTTCTCTATTTGGTATCTCCAATGACATCGCAATGCAAGTTGTAGGTGTAGGCTTCATCATTGGCGTTTTACAAGACTCCACTGAAACAGCACTTAACTCCAGTACAGATATTCTCTTCACTGCTACTGCAGATTATGCAAAACGTGGCTATCACGAAAACTGGAATTAAATATAATTTTACAATCATACTAAAGGCGGTCCTTCGGGACCGTCTTTTTTTATGTGTTCAATGGATAGAAAATAAGCCGTCTATATTGATTTTCTTCAATGTAGTGTTATAATAGAATTAATGATAATAACTATTAATAGATATAAATAGAAAGGAATCAACATGAAACAATACGATATTATTGTAGTTGGTACAGGTGGTGCAACCATCGTAGCTGATGCTGCTATCAAAGTGGGTAAAAAAGTAGCTATCATAGAAAAAGGTAAATTTGGTGGCACCTGCTTAACTCGCGGTTGTATTCCTACAAAGGTTATGGTTACAGCAGCTAATGCGATCCAAGAGGTAGAAGAATTCAAAAAAATCGGTATTAATGTTAGCGATGCTACTATGGACTGGGACACTGTTTCTAAACGTACATGGTATAAAATTGACGAATCTGCTAGTATCTACGATTATTACAACGCTTTCGATAATGTAGACGTATATCGTGGCGCAGCTAGCTTTGTATCCGATAAGGTTATGAATATTCACCTTAACGATGGTTCTGGTACTGTAGAAATTACGGCCCCTACTATCGTTCTTGGCACTGGCGGTTATAGCAATATTCCGAATGTACCAGGTCTTCAAGAGGCGGGCTACCTTTCTAGTGAAAGCCTCTTTGGCGATAAATTCCCTAAACAACCGTATAAATCCCTTGCAGTACTCGGTGCTGGCCCTATCGGTGTAGAATTCGGTCACGTTTTTGATGCTGCTGGTACTGAAGTTACCATCATCCAACATAATGTACGTCTTGTACCTAAGGAAGACGAAGAGATGTCTGAACATCTTCTCCAAAACTATCGTGCTCGTGGCATCAATGTTATATTGAACCAAGACACTGTTGAAATCCGTCAAGAAGATGGCCTCAAGGTAGTAGTCACAAAAGATCGTACTACAGGTGAAATTACAGAAACAAAGGTTGAAGAAATTCTCGTAGCTGCCGGCATCCGTCCTGCTGTTGAAGAATTACACCTCGAAAATACAGGTATTGAAACATTACCAAAAGGCTGGATCAAAACAAATGAATTCCTTGAAACATCTGTAGATGGTATCTATGCATTAGGTGATGTAAACGGCGAGCCCGCATTCCGTCATCGCGCAAACTATGAAGCAGATATTATCGCCCATAATCTATATTTTGCCAAAAACGAAGAAGATTTCCGTTGGGCACGCTATGATACATTGCCAAAGGTTACCTTCTCCTACCCTGAAATCGGTAGCGTAGGTCTTACTGAAGCAGAAGCTATTAAAGCTGGTTACAATGTAGGCGTAGGTAAAAACTACTACTCCTCCACAGCTAAAGGCTATGCAATGGGTATTAATCCTGGTGATGTAAATGATGGCTTTGTAAAAATCGTAGTCGACAAAGATACAAATCATATCCTTGGTATGCACGTAACAGGCCCCCAAGCCTCTATCTTATTCCAACCTTACGTAAACCTTATGAATAGCGGTGTAACACCATTGACAGCTATCAATGAAGAAATCGCTTCTGAACGTACAAAACGATTACGTGAAAAAGGTATTACTCGTGATATGGATCCTAAATCCGTTATCACTGTAGGTGAAACTATGAGTCCACACCCTTCTCTTGTAGAGGTAATTATGTGGACACAAGTATACTACGAACACCGCTGGTAATACTAACTACATAATAACTACGTAATAACAATGTAATAACGACAAAAAGGACTGTGTATAAACACAGTCCTTTTATCATGTCGAATATAGGAAAAGCACAATACCTATATAGATACTCGTTCATTATATATAGCTATAATATAAATAATAAAGAGCTGAAGATTTTATCTTCAGCTCTTTTTAGATTGTCTATAAATAGATTAACGACCCATATCAATTGTATTATCCCAAATAATATTTGTTCTGCGACCATCGAAGCCTTGATCTGGTTCAGGAGGTAATTTACTAGATTTAGTTTGACCTACATAAGCACCTGTTTCAGCATCTACAGTAACTACAGTCTTTTTGCCGTCTTGATGCATTGTCATATAGTATAGAATCTTACCTTCATGAGCTTCGATTTTCCAACCTTTTACAACTGCATCAGCACCAAGTTGTTGTTTTGCAACGCGCTCAGCTTGAGACGCTTCAATGACTTTATCTTTATTGAAGATTTCACCGATAACTTTTTTGGGTTTGCCGCCTTCTTCCATATCGGAAGTATTACCAGTGATTACGTCGATTTTCATTTTGTATTGACGATATTTACTATAGCCTACTACTTTGTAACCATAATTCAAATCATTAGAGTTAAGCTCTACAGAATGAAGTGCTGCATTAGGATAACGATTTTGGAAAATAGTACCAATTTTACTCATAGTCATAACCATGGATTCGCCTGGTGCACGTTGTACAGAAATATCAGTACTTGTTTCTGGTTTTGTTTTACGCGCATCAGCTACACTTGGTGTAGCAACGGACAATACGCCAACCGCCAATACACCTGTTAATGCCATAGAAATTAACTTTTTATTCATTACATATCCTCCTACTATATACAATGCTTTCACCAATAGTAAAAGTCATCCGTATACTAGAATTACTATAAGTTCGTGCTATATACAACAGCACACAAAACATACATAAATAGATATATTATTTAGACAATATACTATAAACCTTCATTTGATGCAAGTCGATCGTCTACATCAGTCATGAGCAATTTGTAGCATGTAGCCACTAAAGGTACGCCAATCAACATGCCAGTAACGCCCATTAAACTACCGCCAACGATAACTGCTGCAAACACCCACAAACCAGGTAAGCCAACGGAATTACCTACAATCTTAGGATAAATAAAGTTACTTTCAATTTGATGAAGCACTTCTAAGATAATCACATAGATCAACGCATCCATAGGGCTTACAGTGAGTAAGATAACTGCACCTATCACGCCACCCACATAAATGCCTAGCAATGGAATTAATGCAGTAAGGCCGATAACACAGGCGATTGTAGTGGCATATTCAATATTGAATGCCCATAGTGAAATACCAACCATGATACCTAAAATCAAGGCATCTATGAACTGGCCTACAAAGAAGTTACTGAACGTTTGAACAGCAACACGTGTAACATAACTAACACGGTTAACCCACTCATCAGATGCATAGGCTCTTAAAATACGTTTGCCTTGCATCATAAGGCGCTCTTTATCAAGCAACATATAAATGGCGAAAATCAAACCAAGGCCTATATTTAAAGTCCAAGATAAGGCTGTTCCCATCGCATTCACGAGGTATGTGCCACCTTTTGTGCCCCACTCGCGGGTATACTTTACAACACTTTCACCACTCAAGGTATCCATCAGTGTTTGATTGGATGCCATCGGAATCGTTTCTGTAAGGTGTTGCATCCAAGATTGGAAGTCTGTATACAACTGCGGTGAAGAAGCCACGATGATCGACATGGAGTGAATCAATTGTGGAATCGCCATACGAGCAATAAAATAAACGATAACACTGATTGTAACAAAGGATAAAATGAGACTTAAAGGTCGTCTAATTTTATCTTTCCAACCCGTTTTACTCTTAGGCCACAGCCAGCGTTCATAACGCACCACTAGAATATCTAACACAAATGCGATACAAGCGCCTACTATAAGTGGAACAAAAGCTGTAATGACGGCATCAATAGCATTAGCAATATCGCTGATACGCAGTGCCATCATAATCATAACACCCGCCAGTATTATGGCCCCTATGAGCGGTTTATAATATTTAAATCTTTTCATATATAACCTACTTTACTATACTCACAACGCATACATTACCAAAACTTAATGAACATTGTATGACCTACGATTGTATGCAAGCTTAGTATAACACAAAAGTCCACCTTATCACATGCTCGGTCCCCCGATGAACACGAGAGCATGATAGAAGGTGGACTATATTGTATGTCTAATCTAAATTAGATTGAAGATTAGCGATGAATGTAAACGTCTACACGACGGTTTTCAGCTTTACCTGCTGCAGTAGCATTAGATGCAACTGGTTTAGTGTCGCCATTTGCGATGCCGATGAAACGATCAGCAGATACGCCGTTGTTTACTAAGTATTGAGCTACGTATTGTACGCGGCGTTCAGACAAACCAACGTTATATTGAGGAGTTGCATCAGTATCAGCATTACCCAACAATTTAATTTGGTCTTGAGAGTATTGGTTAGCAGCATTTACAGCAGCTGTTAAGTTTGGATATTGGTCTGCACGAGCTACATCTTGGTCAGAATCGAAGTAGATGGATTGTACATAGTAATCCAATTTAGGAGTTTTGTATACAGGAGCTTCTACAACAGGAGCTGGAGCTGGAGTGTATACAGGTGCTGGCGCTGGAGTTGCTACAGGAGCTACTGTTTTGTGACCACCGAAACGGTAGGACAAACCAACTACAGGACCTTGGAAGGATACGTTTTCAGTATCAGTATCTTGTGTATTGATATAACGGTAACCAGCGTTGATATCCAAGTCTTCGTTTACTTTGTAGCCTAAGCCAGCTTCCCAAGTTGTAGTTTTCTTAGTACCTACACCAGCTTTACCGTAAACTTCTACTTTGGAGCCAAGGTTAGCTTTACCAATTACACCTGCTTGTGCAATGTTGTTAGTGCCATCACCATCATTATTATGGATGCGTGCATAACCACCATATACTGCGAAGTTTTTATTCAAGGATTGAACCAAGTTAACTTCATGCATGTTTGTATCAAGATGTTTGGAATTTAAACCATGGTAACCATATTGAACAGCAGTTTTGTCAGACAAAGCATAAGTCAAACCACCATCAAAGTTCCATTTGTGAGCATCTTTAAAACCTTCAGTTTTAGTTTCAACATTTGCTGCACCAAGATCAACTTGGAATTCACCTTTGTTGAATTGAGTTTGTGGAGTTGCGCCAGCTACGGATACGCCTACAGCAGCAACTGCCAATAAAGCTAATAATTTTTTGTTCATTATAATTCCCTCCAATAACAGCCTTTAACAATACACAGGCCTTTGGTAATAATATACTTTCATTTTACACAACTTTTCGATAAATTTCAATATCTTTTATGAAATTATCATGAGGATTTCGAAATTTATCTATACATAGATGTTATAAATTCTAAATTCAGAAATATAACTATCTTTATAATATAGGAATATTGAGGTTCTAATTATAGGATAGATGAGCTAATCCTTTATTCTTTTAAGATATATCTTATACTTATCTTAGCAAATCTTTAAATTCAACTGAATAAAAGAAAACGCCTACGTTTACGTAGGCGTTATAGATTCAATTAGTTTTCTTTTACAGAGAACCATGCACGATGGAATACAGCCGCAATCGCACCACCTACTAAAGGAGCCACGATGAAGAGCCATACTTGAGCCAATGCTTCACCACCTGTGAATACAGCTGGAGCTAATGCACGAGCTGGGTTTACAGATGTACCAGTCAATGGAATACCGATCAAGTGAACCATTGTCAATGTAGCACCAATTACAAGACCTGCAAGAGCAGATGTTTTTTCACTAGCTGTTACGCCAAGGATTACAAGTACAAATACAAATGTAAGGAATGTTTCCACTACAAATGCACCGCCCATGGAAAGGCCAACTGCACTTAATGTACCGTAGCCATCAGCACCAAAACCAGAAAGTGTTTCAGAACCATTTACGACTACACTCAATAAACCTGTACCAGCGAAAGCACCGATAACTTGAGCTACAACATAACCGGCAAAATCCTTAGCAGACATACGACCAGAAAGCCATACACCAATGGATACTGCAGGGTTTACGTGGCAACCAGATACGTGACCGATTGCGTATGCGCCGGCAACGATTGTCAAACCGAATGCTAATGCAATGGCAACAACGCCCAAGTAACCCAAACCAAGACCACCAGTAAAGCCACCTGTTACAACAGCAGTACCAGTACCAAAGAATACCAAAATCATTGTGCCAATAAATTCAGCAATATACTTGTTCATGTTCTTCCTCCTTACAATACCTTCATGAACCAAAAGGCATGTCTTCCCTCTCTATGGGATTTCATGTTACTCTCATTAGTATAAACATTTTTTAAATTATGTCAACGATTTTTTTCGATATAATTTCACAAAATGTATTTTCCTATGTTATTAATCACATTATGGGTTAATGAGCTAATTAATAAGATCGTTAATGAGATATTTTTTGAGTTATCCTTTTCCCTAGCACTCTTATATATCATGATTTTCATCACACAATAAATTCTATAGAATATGATATACTGATACTACATACTTTGTAGAAATTACTATTAAATGTAGAAATTACTATTATATATAGAGTTATATCGAGCTATATAGGAGGAACCATGAGCAAAACAGCTTATATTGTACGTCATATTAACTTTGAAAATGCCGGTATTTTAGAGTCAGTCCTTACTAATCGAGGGTTTGAACTAACATACATCGAGGCTCCCCTCGCCAATTTTGAACACTATGATGCAACAGCGGCTGATTTAGTCATCGTCTGCGGTGCCCCTATTGGCGCTTACGATGAAGAACTCTATCCGTTCTTAACTGATGAAATCAAATTCATTACAGATCGTATTAATAGTAAAAAGCCATTGCTAGGCATCTGTTTAGGCGCTCAACTCATTTCCCGTATCATGGGTGGTCACGTAGGACCTATGAAGCATGGTAAGAAAGAAATTGGCTTTGGCCCGCTAGAGTACACTCCTGAAGGGGCCTCCTCCCCACTAGCATTGCTAGGCAATGTACCAGTTCTTCACTGGCATGGTGATGAATTTGAAATCCCTAAAGGTGCGGTGCGACTTGCTAAAACAGAGTTATGCCCAAATCAAGCATTCTCCGTAGGCACACATATTTTAGGTCTTCAATTCCATATGGAGGCTGATCCTGCTGTAATTGAAAGTTGGCTTGTAGGCCATTGTGCAGAGCTTTCTAATACAGGTATCGATATTCCTAAACTTAGAGAAGATGCAAAACGTCTACGTCAAGAGTTACCTGCTGCAGGAAAAGCCGCATGTATCGCCTGGCTTGAACAAAATCATTTATAAAACAAAAACCGCCTTAGCTGAACTAAGGCGGTTTTGCTTGTTTCTTATATATATCCCTTACATATATACATGAAATCATAGATTTCTGGTCCGATAACACATTCCCCAATGTGTCATTTTTTCCATATTTCGTATTGTACATCAAACAAATTGAATAGGCAAGAAGTTTTTCATAAACTTTTCATAAATTATTCTATTTTTTTCAATATAGCTAGTAATCCTAAATAAAACATTGTAGATTCTATCTATATTAAAGCTATATATCGAATAATTTAAACTTTAGATTTTATATGAAAATTCATCGCATAAATGATATTCAAAATTAATATTTTGAATACTAATCAGTAAGATTAAACAATTTTATGCTGCCATGTACCTCGAACAAATCGGAAATAGGAACAACATAATCGTAAAGACTGATCGAAGCACAACGATAACCATGCGCCTAAAAGGCCTAAGCCAAATGTAATACACAACAGATACGTAATAATAGGTCGTATAATAGCTACACTAACAAGGGAGTATTTCATAATATAATATGTATCCCCCGCTCCTTTTAGTACACCGGAGTATACTTGCTGTAAAGCTTGAGGAAAGGCCGCAATGGCCATAAGCCCCATTAAGGCACCAGCTAACGTAACGACTTCACTTTCACGTGTATATAACTGTACCAATAAATCACCAGGGCCAATAAATATCAAAGCACTTATAAGGCCCACGACCAGTCCGATTCGGGCACCGATTTTACCATAAACACGTGCAATATCTGGTCGTTTATGACCAAGACTCTGTCCCGTATGAGAGGCCCCTGCAAAGCCAAGTCCCATAGCAAAGTAATAGAATATATCCATCAAATTCATACACACATAGTGTGCTGCTAATGGTACCGCCCCTAAGGATGCAACGATCATTGTGTACGTATACATACCAAATCGTTCAAAAAACTGTTCCCCTAATGAGCTACCGCCTACGTGGAACATAGTATGCAAAACGGTTCGTTCAAACTTCCACTTTGAAGGATGTCGCAAGGTTAATCCTGTAGTAGTATGTTGTGAAATCGTACGCAGTAATAATAGAGCAATAACGGCACTACTAATCATTGTCGAAACACCGGCGCCCATGACACCGAGTTCAGGAAAGAATCCAATACCATAAATCAAGAAGAAGTTCATTATAGTATTTAAAATATTACCTACTACATTGGACTTAAAAATAACCTTAGTATTGCCATACCCAATAAGGGCGGCCCCTACAATTTGACTAAAGGATTGAAATATTAGACTAATGACAACAAAACGACCATACCAGACAGCCGTTTCTATATAACCGTCTTCAGCACCTGTAAAGCGTAAGATATGCTCTAAATTAAAGAAACATATTGCCAATAAGGGTGCATAAATCAAGAAATTTAAGAGTATGGATTGCTTAAGAACAGCATTCATACCATCAACTTCATCTTCACCGTGGCGGCGAGCTATAATAGCCGTTACCGCAATCGACAAGGCACGACAGAATATGAGCATCACCATCTCTGGCTGCCCCATAATACCAACTGAGGCAAGTGCGGAGGCACCGAGGGCCCCTACCATGGCTAAATCAATAGCTGTCATAAACTGTAGCATCAAACCTTGTAATGTAGCAGGCCAAGCTATTTTCAAATAATTGCCATACATCTGCTTTGTTGTACCTACAGGACCTAATCGTTCTGTAGCGGGCAACATAGCATCAATGGACAACCATCGTTGTATGCGGTCTAACATAGTAACTCCTATTCATGCAAGATCGTATAAGATTGAGCTATCTATTAGCCCCAATATCTTCTGTATTATATCACAACAATATATGAAAAGTCATTCATATATAATGATTTTATTTAATAATCTATATCAAAATTGCAAAAGAACCTCTTATAGTGTTTGAATATACCCTACCATGTATCCCAACATATAAGAGGTTCTTTTAATTTTCAGAAAATATTATATTAGTCTATTCTGTGAAATTAATTATCAATTATCAACCTTTAGATGATAACAATTGACTAACTGCTGCACGCAAGTCTTCTAAGCCTTGTTTAGTTTCAGCTAGTTCTTGACGTTGACGTTCATTTTCTGCTTCCAACGTATTGAGACGAGCTGCTTGATCCGCGATAACTGTCTTTTGTTCACTATTTTCTTTCTTGAGACTAGATACTTCATCTTGCATTACATACACAGAGCTAATAGGGCCTGCTTTGTAACGGTCAGGAATATTTTTCTTTTCTGGGCTAGAGCCAAATTTATGAGTTACCCCAGCATTCACCATGTTACGGTTTGCACCGAGAGATACGCCAACATTGAACATTGTATCTTCGTTTGTATAATGTGCAAGACCTAAGGCCGCTGCAGTTTCACCGCGATAGTTACCAACACCAGCCATCACTTGAGTTGGTTCCAATGGATCATATTGAATTGGTTTCAACGCTGCCATTGCTGCTGCATGCGCACCTACGCGTTGTACCTCACCTGCTACTTGACCAATAGCATCGCCGATTCTAGCATTAGATGCTTTCAACTGACTAACATTAACAGCATCAGTATCATCTGTACCAGGTGCAATGCCTTTAAGTTGGTTATTACCATTATTGAGACCATCCTTAGTCAAGGAAATAGGACCTGCATTAGGATTATTAGGGTTTGCACTACCAGGTGTAATTGTTATGCCATTACCATCTGTTACAGTCGTGTTACCGGCTGCATCTTTAAATGTAGCAGACTTCATATCCTTGAGTTCTGGATTTACTGCATAACTAATCGTTTTACCTGCTTGGCTAACCATCATATTATTGCCCGCTTTGAAAGTAACTGTTTCATCAGTTTTTACTTTTTCAGCTGTTGCAGTTGGTGTGCTATTAATACCAGAGCCTTCTGTACCAATAGTTGCATTCCATCCAGCATTTTCAACGGCGGATTTAACTTGATCTTCCGTAGCAGCACGGCCAGATGCAATATTATTTGGATCCCAAGTTTTGTTAGTTAATCCTGTAACAACACCATCTTTGCCATTTACTGCAACAGGATTATTACCACCTGTAGTAATAATACCATCTTTACCATCGATACCTACAGTACCAATTGTAGCCTTGCCATCCTTACCATCAAGAGCAATCTTATCACCAGCTTTTACAGAACCATTTTTGCCATCGATAGCAACTGCATTAGCACCATCACCAGCTTTAATAGTACCATCCGTACCGTTAATCGCTACAGCATTACCATCTTTACCGGCTTTAATAGTACCATTTGTACCATCTACAGTTACAGCCTTAGTTGGGTCCGTGCCTAATGTAACCTTATCATTTAACTTGTTATCGTAAATGATATGACCATCAGCAGCAGTTTTCTTAGTCAATACAATATTGCCTGTAGTGCTGCCCGCACTTTCACCACCATTAGCAGTTAATTCAGTAGTAGAAGCCTTAGTTTTAGCCTCTAATTGACGCACATTGACAGCATCAGTATCATTTGTGCCATCTGCAACATTAACAATTTTGTTATTGCCATTGTCTAGACCGTTCCCAGTCAAGGACACATTATCTTTACCTGCAGTAGTAATAGTTACACCATCTTTAGTAAGAGCTGTGTTATTACCATTGCCATCATCGATAACTGTACTATCTGCTGTAGAAGTATTTGTTTTTGTACCATCCGTAATCTTAGTACCATCTGCAGTTGTTGCTGTAGACTTAGTACCATCTGCTACTGTATTACCAGCTGCAGTAGATGTATTGGTTTGAGTACCCGCAGTTTGTGTAATAGAATCACCATTGATAACCGTTGTGTTATTACCGGTACCGTTGAAGCTTGCAGAGTTCATGTTCACAAGGTCTTTATTCAAGGAATATGTGAAGTCACGCTCATTTTGGTTGATGGTGATATTTTCACCAGCAATCATAGTAACCTTTGCGTCTTTACCTACTTTGGCATCTGATTTAGTACCAGTTTGTTTACCAGATGTAGCAGCATCCTTATCGGCTGTAATTTGCCATGTTTGGTTAGCTGCAGCATCAGCTACTACTTTCAATTGATCTTCGGTAGCAGCACGGCCAGATACAGCATTACCATCCCAAGTCGTATTAGCGAGTCCTGTTACATTGTTATTGGTACCATCTACTGTAACGCCACCAATATTAGCAGCTTTACCTGTAATAGTACCAGTAGTACCATCTAACGTTACCGCCTTATTACCACCTGTTGTAATTGTATTATTTACACCATCAATAGCTGCACTACCAATAGTAGCTTTACCAGCTGTACCATCAATAACAATAGCATTAGCACCAGTACCAAATGTCAATCTATCATTAAGTTTTACATTATATACTGTATGACCATCTGCAGCAGTTGTAGATGTTAATTTTACATTACCAGTTGTTGCGTTAGCTGCTTCATCATCATTAGCAGTGATTTCTGTTTTAGATGCTTTTTTAGCTGCATTAATAGCATCTGCTACATTCTTAGCTGTTGCCACACCATCAGTAGCAGGGCCTGTAATAGTGCCATCTGTACCAGCTGTAATAGCCGCTGTTTTTACATCATATTTAACAACGCCTGCATTATCGATAGTAGCAGTTGTTAACGTGCCATCTTTAAAGTTCAAGCCATCAGCCAAGGATACTTGTTTAGCTGTACCATCATTTGCTTTATAAGACAATTTAGTCTTCGTAGCAACTTTAGTACCGTCAATAGTTACCTTGTAATCCTTAGTTGTACCATCTGCACTTGGAGTACCTGTAACAGTCAACGGATTATCCGCATCAGTTGTATCAGTACTTACTGTAACTGCACTTACAGCAGATTTCTTAACCTCTGCTTCAGATACTTTTACAGTTAAGTTTTTACCATCTGCATCAGTTGTTACGTATTTACCGTCACCTTTGATGCCCAATGTATCATCTTTAAGATTTACTACACCGGCAGATGTATTAGTATCGCCAGCAAATTTCAAGTTAATAGCATCAGTGCTTGCTTTAGCAGCCTTATTAATAGCATCTGCTACATTTTTAGCTGTTGCTAAGCCATCATCACCTGTTACAGATGCTGCACCTGTAGTGGCATTGCTATCAATAGTAGCACGTTTTGTAGACACCTCTACAGTATCGCCATTCATCTTCGTAGAAATGAAATCACCAGTAGTACCTTTTACATTGAATGCTACATCACCATCTTTTAAAGATTGGCTAGAGGTTGTGCCACTATCTGCACCAAGGGAAACCTTACGGTTTACAGCCGCCGCAGAATCGTTGATCTTAGTCTTAGTATCATCGTTAATATCAAATGTTACCTTACCATCATTATCTACAGTAGCTTTAGTCATAGTTCCGTCAACAAAGTCTAAACCTTTAGACAATTTAACGGACTTAGCATCTGTATCAGCTGCGCTATTAGCACGGTATGTTAACGTTTGGCTCGCTACAGTATCTTTCAACTGTTTTACATTTACCGCATCAGTATCATCTGTACCTTCTGCAACCTCTTTAATTTTGTTGCCACCAGCGTTGATTTCATCAAGACTAAACTGAACCATTTTACCTGCTGCACTTTGGAATGCCATGCCTTGAGCACTACCTTGAGCAAAATTCCCATCTTCATCATTAAATATGAGATTTTTAGAATCAAGAGAGCTGCTATTAGGTCCGGCTTGTAAAGATAAAGTACCAACGTCTAAATAAGTATTTGCTGTATTCGGTTGATTTACATCAATACCATTATTGATTCTAATACCATCACGGTCAATTTGTGTATAATTACCTACAGCTGGATCACCAAACTTACCGCTAGCATTAATTGCATCAAACTTGATTGTCTCACCTAGACCATTTTCAAAGGAAATAGTGTTCATTTTCTTAAGGTCTTTATTTAATGTGGTAGCGATATTTCTACCAGTTTGAGTAACTGTAATATTGTCATCACCAGCAAAGTCTACAGTATCTCCACCGGCTACTGTAGTCGGTGTATCACCATTAGCAGAGAGTTTCCATGCGGCACCGTCTTTAGCTTGGCTAGCCGCTTTATTAATCGCGTCCGCTACGTTCTTAGCAGTTGCTAAGCCATCATCGCCTGTAACAGAGGCAGTACCTGTAGCATCACTGTTGATAGTGGAACGTTTTGTAGAAACTTCTACAGTGTCGCCATTCATCTTCGTAGAAATGAAGTCACCAGTCGCACCTTTTACATTAAATGCTACATCGCCATCTTTTAAGGATTGACTAGATGCTGTGCCGCTATCTGCACCAAGAGAAATATTACGAGCAACTGCAACGGAAGAGTTATCTACTTTAGTTTTAGTATCTGCATCTAAACCAACTGTAACAGTTTGACCATTTACAGTGGCTGTCACACCATTTGTACCAGCCACATTAAGTTTTTGGTTTTTAAGATCAATAGTACCGTTATTTGTACCATCTGTAATATTTAAGTTTTGAGACAAGTTAGCAACAGCTTGCTTAACATCACCAATATTTGCTGCATTGGAATCAGTTGTACCACCACTAGCAACATTAGTAATTGTCTTGTTACCACCGTTGATACCATCAGTTTTATCAATGGAGATGCCACCTACAGTTACTTTATCTGTTGTGATACCAGTACCTGTAATTGCAGTAGTACCATTTGTTAAGCCAGATGTATTGATTACTGTGTTACCTGCAGTAATAGAATCTACTGTAAGATCTTTCTTTGTGGCTACAGTAATTTTCTTTTTATCTGTACCATCTTGAGTGATTAAAATATTATCACCATTGATAAGATCTACTGTGTCCCCACCTTGTACAGTCGTTTTATCAGTTGTGCTGGAATTTGTTGTAAGATTCCATGCCGCACCAGCTTTAGCTGCATCAGCTGCTTTATTGATAGCATCGGCTACATTTTTAGATGTTGCTAAGCCATCATCGCCTGTTACAGATGCTGCGCCTGTATTAGCATCACTAGTAATTGCCGCACGTTTAGTGGAAATTTCAACAGTGTTACCATTCATCTTCGTAGATACTAAGTCACCTGTCGCACCTTTCACATTGAATGCCACATCACCATCTTTTAAGGATTGGCTAGATGCTGTGCCGCTATCTGCACCAAGAGAGATGTTACGAGCTACTGCTGTGGACGCATTATCTACTTTAGTTTTTGTAGCTGCATCAAGACCTACTGTAACAGTTTGGCCATTTACAGTTGTAGACACACCATTCGTACCGGAAACAGTAAGTTTTTGATTCTTAAGATTTACAGTACCATCTGTAGCACCATCAGAAACAGTAAGATTTTGAGATAAGCCATCTACAGCTTTATTGATAGAATCCGCTACATTTTTAGCAGTCGCTAACCCATCTGTAGGGCTATTTACTTTAGCTTTACCATCAGCATCATTAGTAATAGTTTCAGTGGCAGTAGAAATAGTTACATTCCCATTTGTACCTACCGTAGCTTTTGTAAAAGTACCATCTGTAAAGTTTAAACCGTTTGCCAAGGATACTTTATTTGCATTAGCACCATTAGCTTTGTATGTTAATTGTGTTTGATTAGCTAATTTTGTTGTATCAATACCAATTGCATAGTCCTTAGTATTTGTACCTGCTGTTGGTGTAATTGTAATAGGATTATCTGTTGTATTAGCCTTGCTAACAGTTACTGCGCCTACAGCTAAATCTTTTACTTTAGCAGAATCAACAGCTACTTGTACACCTGTAGCAGAAGCCTTAGTAGTAACTAAATCGCCATCACCAGCCACTTTAAAGGTTGCATCACCGTCTTTAAGATACTTAAGACCTGTAGATCCTGTATCACCTGTTAAACCAATACCTTTAGTCGTAGCATTTACCGTATTATTGTCTAAACCAACAACAAGACTACCATTATTCGTACCCACTAAATCAGTTCTAATACCATTGGCACCGATTACTTTTAGTGGACTTTCACTAAGCTTAACACTGCCAGTTTTAGAATTTGTATCTAGGTTTAATGTAACAGCAGCTACAGCATTCTTTACATCTGTAATATTAGCTGCATTAGTACCTATATTACCACCGCTAGAAACGTTGGTAATTTGCTGTCCCCCTGCACTAATAGCATCGGTACCAAACTTAACAGTTTTCGTAGCAGTTTTTGCAGTTAAACCATCACGAGTTATGGTCACATTATTACTACCAGTAGTCGGACCAATTTGAAGCGTTGTATTACTCAATACATTATCGCCGGCTTTAAATGAATCGCCAGTAAAGTTTCTACCTTTTACAGAACCATTTGTACCATCTAGAGTAATTTGATTGCCACCAGAAGAAACCGTAACGGAATTATTTGCTTTCACAGTATCTACAGTAATCGCCTTATTCAAAGAAGTAGTAATTTTTTTGCCACTACGAGTTACTGTAATATTATTGTCCCCACCAAAGATTACAGTATCTGATTTATTGATTACTTCAGGAGCACTAGAATCCCTGTCTGCCGCTAATTTCCAATGATATGCATTGGCAGAAATAGCTTTATTGATAGCATCTGCTACATTTCTAGAATCAGCCATGCCTGCAGCATTTGCAGAAGCTTGACCATTTGTGACATCAATATTTTGTGTTTTACCAGAAATTGTAAGGTTCTGACCGTTGGCAGATGTTGTAATATATGTATTATCGCCCTTAAGGCCTAATGTGCTCTTTGCAATATTCACATTGCCAGTATTTACATTACCAGAGAATGCAAGGTTAACACTCTTTAATTGGGCTACGTTAACTGCATCTGTATCTCTTGTACCTGCTGCAAGGCCTGTAAGTTGACGTGTTACAGTACTACCATTACCAATAGAAACGGCACCTGTTGTACTAGTAAGTACATTGCCATTCAAACCAGAATAAACATCTGTACGGTTTGTATTAGGATTATAACCCTTATTAGCAGTACCGCCTGCTACATCAGCAACGGAATCACGACCTAAAGCAACACCACCATCAACACTAGCTCTAGAATCAGGCCCAATAGCAACAGATTTAACTGCACTTGCATTAGATCCAGTACCAATAGCAATAGAATGTTGAGATGTGGAGTTAACGCGACTACCTATAGCAATTGATTCTAGACCATTAGCTGTCGTTGCGGAGCCGATTGCAAGAGCTTTATTGCCTGTAGCTTTCGTTGGCGTAGATCCATATGAACCAATGGCAATAGTTCCATCACTATTTGCTGAAGCATTACCACCTAACGCCACAGAATTATCACCATCAGCAGTTACATTCATACCCATAGCAACACTATTAAATTTATTAGACTTAGCAGCTTGACCAACTGCAACGCCGCCTAATACAGCTGTAGTTCCATTAGTACCAACAGCAACACCATTTTTACCAGATGCAGAGGACTTATGACCTACTGCAAGGGAATTCTCCCCGGTAGCAGTAGTTTGCATACCAACAGCAGTAGCCGATGTAGCATTAGCTGTAGACAAAATACCTAAAACTGTTGAAGACGCACCTGTAGATGTATTCTTTCTACCTACAGCTATACCGCCTTCTCCAGTAGCTACAGATTCAGAACCAATAGCCAGAGAATTAGATGTTTTAGCATTTGTCTTATAGCCAATACTTACACCTGCACCTCCATCCGCCTTAGCTCCAGTACCAATAGCTACACTATATCCACCAGAAGCAACAGCATAATCATCAAATCGATCAGATGATGCACCACCAATAGCAACGTCGCCACCATTAATTGCTTGTGCATAAGTACCACCCGCAAAAGTGCCAAAGCCAGTCGCCGTAGTAGCACTACCAATAGCCGTACCACGAACACTAGAATTCGCGATTAGGCCTAAGGATACACCACCTCTGCCAGTCGCATGAGCACCAGCACCAATAGCTACAGCTGGTTGAGCTGGATCAGCATATTGTGAATTAGCTATTGCTCTGTAACCGATAGCAATAGATTGATTACTGTTGGACTGGGATTCATTACCGATAGCAAGACCATTAGTTAAGTTTGAATACATTTTAGTACCGCCCTCAATAGTTCCAGTCGGTCTATCTGCTGCAGTTACATCTGCAACTACACCAACTTGCATCGCCAAGGCAGCTAAGATACTTGCTACTACGATTTTCTTTTTCCCTGTTTTATTTTTTGCCATTTCAGATACTACAACATAGCATTGTTTTGACTTAGACCAAATGACTTTAAATATCTTATTCATACATTTTCCTTCTTTAAATTACTAACCCTCAACTATATGAATCATATGTTCCACACTTCTCTCAGTCTGGAAATAATGAAAGCTACGCAGACTTTCATTTATAAAACCTATCTTTAATTTTACCATAATTTATCTAATTTTCTCAATTTAAAAGTGTATTTTTTGGATATTTACTATTATCTCAATTATGCATAGAGTATACTTAAACACGCAGTATTATCATAATTCATTTATAATTCACCTTAATAAATTGCATATTATATGAATTTTTATGCTTCTAATTGAGAATGAAAAGAATATTAGATTTCATTACAAAATTAATCATCGTCTAAAAATATTCATAAATTATTCCTTATATACAGTTTTATCGATAATTTTATTAATTATTAAATTAGAATTTTCAGACTATTTTATTTTTTAGATATAGCTTTAATAAACTATTTTTGTTTTCATACTAAAAAGAGCCTCCTCTTTCGAGGAAGGCTCTTTCTAGTTTTACATATCCATTCACGGGATATACATAGTTCTAACTATATGTACAATATGATTATGCTTTATTTGCCAACAATTGGTTAACTGCTGCTTTCAACGCATCAATTTCAGATTGTTGTTGTTCAAGCTTGGATTTGTACTCTTCATTTTGGGAACGCAAATGACTTACTTCATCTTGCATTACGTAGATAGAGCTAATAGGACCAGCTTTATAACGTTCTGGAATCGCATCTTTTCTATCACGGCTACCACCAAATTTATGAGTTACACCAGCATTAATCATGTTATGGCTAGAACCAAGTGTAACACCAATATTGAACATAGTATCTTCAGTTTTGTAATGGGCAAGACCGATTGCACCAGCTGTTTCACCACGGTAGTTACCAATACCAGCCATGATTTGTGTTGGTTCCAATGGATCGTATTGGATTGGTTTCAACGCTGCCATAGCTGCCGCATGAGCACCAACACGTTGTGTTTCAACGCCTACATTGTTAATAGCTTGTTGTAAACCAGCTTTAGTTTCTTTCAATTGGCTTACGTTTACTGCATCTGTATCAGCTGTACCAGGTGCTACACCATGAATTTGGTTACCACCATTATTCAAGCCATCTACTGTAAGGGATACAGGGCTAGCTGCAGAGTTTGCAGGATTGATAGTCATACCTGCACCATTAACTGTTGTAGCGTTACCAGCTGCATCTTTTACAGTTGTACCAGCAGGAGTAATCTTAGTGGATGGACCATTTTCATCACCTACAGTAACGCTGTTAAGACCTTTCACGTCTTTAGCTAGGCTATATGTGAAAGTAGTACCGTCTTGTTTAACCTCGAGGTTATCACCAGCTTGGAATTTAACAGTATCGCCACCTTGTACTTTTTCAACAGTACCACCAGCGGCAGTTACATTCCATGCAGAAAGATCTTTAACTTGTTGTTTACCAGCATCTGTTAAGTTGCTCAAGTCTTGGTTTGCTGCATTATCGATTTTTGCTTTTGTTGCATCATCGATCTTAACAGTTACGTCTTCACCATTAGCAACAGTTGTTAAACCGTTTTCGCCTTTAATATTGAATTTCACATCACCAGTGCTTAAGGATTTCTCTGTTGTAGAACCAGTATTACCACCTAAGGAGATTTTACGAGCGATTGCTGTTGTATTTTTGTCAATATTATCTTTATTTGTTTTAATATCGCCAGCATTTTTAGTGATGTTAGCTTTGTTTGCTGCTACTTGGTCATCAACTGCTTTCAATTGATCTTCAGTTGCCGCACGACCAGATACAGGTTGTGTTTGACCTGGAACCCAAGTTTTATTAGTCAAACCAGTTACTTCTGGAGTTTCTACACCATCAGTTGCTTTTACTTTTGGAGCTGTAATTGTATCATTTGCAGTTACAGTATCGAAAGTAACATCTTTCTTAGTTGCAATTGTGAAGTCTTTACCATTTTGAGTAATGGAGATGTTATCACCATCGATGAACTTAACTGTGTTACCACCTTCAACTTTTTCAGCAGTACCATTGTTAGCCACTACATTCCATGCGGATAAATCTTTAACTTGTTGTTTACCAGCATCTGTTAAGTTGCTCAAATCAGTATTTGCTGCATTGTTGATTTTGTTTGCAGTATCATCATCTAACTTAACAGTTACATCATCACCATTAGCTTCAGTAACGATACCATTTTGACCTTTAATATTGAATTTCACATCGCCTGTGCTCAAGGATTTCTCATCAGTAGAACCAGTGTCACCACCTAAGGAAATTTTACGAGCGATTGCTGTTGTATTTTTGTCAATATTATCTTTATTTGTTTTAATATCGCCAGCATTTTTAGTGATGTTAGCTTTATTTGCTGCTACTTGATCATCAACTGCTTTCAATTGATCTTCAGTAGCCGCACGACCACTTACAGGTGCTGTTTGACCTGGTACCCAAGTAGTATTAGTTAAACCACTCACTTCTGGAGCTGTAATTTTTTGGTTTGCTGTTACATTATCAAATGTTACATCTTTCTTTGTGGCAACAGTGAACTCTTTACCATTTTGTGTAATGGTAACATTATCACCATCGATGAATTTAACTGTATCGCCACCTTGAACCTTTTCAGCAGTACCATTGTTAGCTACTACATTCCAAGCTGCTAAATCTTTAACTTGTTGTTCGCCAGCTGGAGTCAAGTTGCTCAAGTCTTTATTTGCTGCATTATCGATTTTGTCTTTTGTAGTATCGTCCAATTTAACAGTTACATCTACGCCATTAGCTGCAGTAGTAATGCCATTTTCACCTTTAATATTGAACTTAACATCACCTGTGCTCAAAGATTTTTCATCTGTATTACCATCATCACTGCCTAAGGAGATTTTACGAGCAATAGCTGTTGTATTTTGGTCGATTTTATCTTTGTTTGCAGCAATTTCTCTTGCATTGTTTGCTATATCGCCAGCATTTTTATCGATAGCAGCTTTGTTATCTGCAATCTTTTGTTTATTGTCAGCAATATCATTAGTATTTTGAGTAATATTGCCTGCATTTGTTTTAACTTGATCGTCAACTGCTTTCAATTGATCTTCAGTGGCTGCACGACCAGACGTAATATTATTTGGATCCCAAGTTTTATTAGTCAAGCCTGTTACTTGAGGTGTTTCTACACCTGTTGTAGCCTTCACTTTTGGTGCTGTAACTGTTTGATTTGCAGTAACAGAATCAAATGTTACATCTGACTTTGTGGCAAATGTGAAGTCTTTACCAGATTGTGTAATAACAATGTTATCACCATTGATGTACTTAACAGTGTCGCCACCTTTAACATCTTCAGCAGTACCATTGTTAGCAACAACCTTCCAAGCCGCTAAATCTTTAACCTTTTGCTCACCTGCTGGATTCAAATTACTTAAATCTTTGTCAGCAGCGTTATCGATTTTTGCTTTTGTAGTATCATCAAGTTTAACTGTTACATCGTCACCAGAAGCAACAGTAGTAAGACCATTATCGCCTTTCACATTAAATTTCACATCAGCTGTGCTTAAAGATTTTTCACTCGTTGTACCAGTGTTACCACCTAAAGAGATTTTACGAGCAATAGCTGTTGTATTTTTATCAATTGCTGTTTTATTATCAGCGATATTTTGTTTATTTGCAGCTACTTGATCATCAACTTTTTTCAATTGATCTTCTGTAGCCGCACGACCAGCAACTGGTTGTGTTTGACCTGGAGTCCAATCTCTATTAGTCAAGCCTGTTACTTGAGGTGTTACTACACCTGTTGTAGCAGTTACAGTTGGAGCTGTGATACCTTGAGTAGCTGTAATATTATCAAATGTTACATCTTTCTTTGTGGCAATTGTGAAGTCTTTACCAGCTTGTGTAATTTCGATATTATCACCATCGATGAACTTAACTGTGTCGCCACCTTTAACATCTTCAGCAGTACCACTGTTAGCAACCACTTTCCAAGCAGCTAGATCTTTAACCTTTTGCTCACCGGCTGGATTCAAATTGCTCAAATCTTTGTCAGCAGCGTTATCGATTTTATTTTTAGTATCTGTATCAAGTTTAACTGTTACATCATTACCAGCAGCTGTTGTAGCAATACCATCTTCACCTTTAATTTTGAAGCTTACAGCTCCATCATTTAAAGATTTCGCTGTTGTAGAACCAGTATTACCTTCTAAGGAAATTTTGTTAGCAAGTGCAGCTTTGTTAGCATCTGCTTTAGCGTCTGTTTTCTTCAATTGAGATACATTGACAGCATCTTTATCATCTACACCATCAGCTACATTAGTAACTTTCATATCGCCTGCATTGATGCCTTTGTCGCCATCAATTTTTACAGTTGGATTACCTGCAGCATTGTTGAAAGATGCACTCTTCAAGCCAGTAAGCTCTTTCTTCAAGGACACAGAGATATTTTTATCATTTCTAGCAACTGTAATATTATCGTCGCCAGAGAAATCTACTTTATTACCTTTTTCAACGGTTGCTGTTGTCGCTTCACCATTAGCAGATAAGTTCCAACTGGAAGAACTATTAGCAACTGCTTGATTAATTGCATCAGCTACGTTTTGAGCATCTGCCATACCTGCAGTTGCAGAAGCAACACCATTAGTTACAGTAATATCTTGTTTTTTACCAGTAATAGTAATTTTCTTACCATTAGCTGTAGTTGTGATATATGTATTATCACCGTTTACAGCCAATTTACTATTTGCTAGATTTACATCGCCACTGCCTGTATCACCTGTGAAAGCAAGGTTCACACTCTTCAATTGTGCTACGTTTACTGCATCTGTATCAGCTGTACCAGCAGCAACATAGTTGATTTGACGAGTTTGACCTGTTGTACCTACTGCAACACCACCTAATGTAGATGTTAACGTTGCACCAGTTAAGTTAGCATAAGTATCAGTACGACCAGTATTAGCATTATAACCTGCTACACCTGCCGCAGTACTAGCAACAGACTTAGAACCTATTGCAACACCATCAGCAGTTGTAGCACTAGCACCATCACCAATAGCAATCGATTTAGCTGCACTTGCATTAGTTCTAGTACCGATAGCAATACCATCATTCTCTGATACTGAGCTTTTTCTACCAATAGCAATACTGTTATCTGCAGTGGAAGAGCTTTCTCCGCCAATAGCAATACTATAATCTTTAGTTGCATTGGCTAACATACCGATACCAACACCTGCAGTTCCAGCGGCCTTTGCTCTGGATCCCAATGCAGTAGAGGATGCACCAGATGCAGCAGTACCATGACCAATTGCAGTAGATTCAATATTGGAAGCTATCGCATCAGCCCCCAAAGCACTGGCATTGCCCTCTGTTGCCTTAGCACCATGCCCAACTGCCACAGTATCATCCTCGGCTGCAATGGAGTTAGCACCTAACGCTGTAGCATTTGCCGATGCAGCTTGTGCTGATAACCCCAATGCAACTGTAGATCGACCTGTTGTATTAGCACCATCACCAATAGCTACAGAGCTTGTTGCAGCCGTATCTGTAGATGCGTTTGGACCGATCGCAATAGAGTTATTAGCTTTTGCACCAGTGTTGTCTTTATTAGGAGTATCATCAGAATTAATAGACACATATTTATGTGCAATTTGATCTGCGATAGCAGCTAATTGAGAACCATTGATCGCGTCCGTAGAAGTAGCACTTACTTCACCAGGAGCCACGTTTTTCAACTGACGTTCATATCCTGCAGCACCGAAGGAAACAATATCACCTTCTAAAGTTGATTCACCACCAGACCACTTTGCTTTAACACCTGTTGGCAATGTATAGCTAGTTTGTTTAGTACCTGGGTTATCTGTAGTAGAACCACCACCTAAAGCAACAGAGTTATCACGATTCGCTTTCGCACCTGTACCAATAGCGATGGCATTTGTTACAGAATTATTATCGGCAGCACTTGTATTAACACCGTTTAAAGCGCCGGCGATACGGTTTTTAGAATCAGCGCCCGTACCAATAGCAATACCAGCATTACCAGATTGCCCCTTAGTACCCACTGTGATACCGATATGGTCTGCTGTAGCATTATTATAATCCCTCCACTTAATTTCATACCCTGTTAAAGCTTTAACAGCATCAGAAACAGTAGCGACAGTAGCTTTACCTGTATTAATATCAGTATAAACTGCTTTAGTAGACGTCATTCTATCAGCATCGTCACCGCCAATAACAATAGATGAGTGACCAAAGGCTTTAGTATTACCACCAATAGCAATAGCTTGGTCTCCTATAACGGTAGCCCCTTGCCCCGGTAATGCACCACCACCAATGGCAATACCTTGTGAAAATGAAGTACCAACTTCGTTTACCGTCGCACTAGTACCAATAGCAATCGCAGTACCACCATTTGCAATTGAATTTTTACCTACAGCAACACTTGGTGTATTACTATATAGACCTTTTGAATAAGCATTTTGACCAATAGCAACCCCACCAGCAGCAGTCTCTGCTTTTGCAGCAGTACCAATTACAACAGCATCACTAGTAGTAGCTTTTACATTTGTACCTAAAGCAACTGCATTTACACCTGTAACACTAGCACTGTTACCTAAACCGACTGCATTGGCACCTGTAACAGTAGCACTATCACCAAAAGCTACAGATGCACCACCAGTAGATGTAGGCACCTCGTTTACAGCCAATGCTACATTAGCATTAGTCATAGCTAATGCTGCAAAGATACCAGCCACAACAATTTTCTTTTTACCGCTATTGTTTTTAGCGAATTCAGATACTACTACGTAGCAATTTTTGGATTTGTTCCAAACCACTTTAAAAATCTTGTTCATTCATTTCTCCTTTAAACTACTATAAAGCTCTCAAACTTCTATATAACAAATAATCTCAATTTCAAGTTTTTCGATATAGTTAGTATACCAAATTTTTCGATATGCTTGCAACCCCTTTTTCACTAATATTTCATTTTTGGAATAGCTATTGCAAATACAGCAATAACGGGAGTTCTTTAAACCCCTTATAAAACAAAACCTAATAATTGGGGTGATTTTATACCATAATTTAGAAGAGAAGATGAATTTAAACTCACATTTTAACTTTTCCTATATAAATATAATTGATAAATCATAAAAATAATGGCCAAAACTCCTTATATATCTATACTCTAATAACTCCACCTGTTTTACAGTACTATATTTCATTAAATTTTTATAAATTAATATTTCAGTCAAATTGAGATAAATCGGCAGCAAAAAACAAAAATAACGTCTAAAGAATAATCTCTTTAGACGTTATTTTTTATATGACATTATTTAATTTAAATACATAAGCACTTTGTTCATGTGCTAATTTGATACGCTTATGTAATCGTTCCATATAAGCTCGATATATGTCTTGCGCTTCGTCAATGGTTACTATATTAAAGTTAATTCCATCCCCTATCGGCAATTGGCTAAGCCGAGGTAGGTCTGCAGTAATGATAGTGCCTATTTTTGTATAGCCCCCTGTTGTTTGGCGATCTGCCATGAGGACAATAGGATGTCCATTCGATGGCACTTGGATAGAGCCAAATACGGCACCATCTGAAATAATATCTGCACTGTCTACGTGTTCAATTTCAGGACCATCTAAGCGAAAACCCATACGGTCACATTCTACAGTTAGTGTATAGATGTTATCACTAAAGGTGTTGATTCCCTTCTCGGTGAAATGTTTTGCCTGATCACCTAATACAACGCGTAACGGTTCATGACATTCACGGCCCCCACGGTTATATAAGGCGGTATTGAATAGAGTATGCCCTTCACCACGGTAATCACAGACATGCACTTCATCTCTGGTAAACGCTTTGATGCCAAGTTCATCGCCCTTTTGTAATGGTCGCCCCTCAAGGCCCCCAATTTTCGCCTTTGTATGGGTCGATACACTGCCGTTGATGCTTGGCACGTCGATACCTCCAGAGAAAGAAATGTACATGCGCACGCCACATTGGCTAAAACTACCGGAAATGACATCGCCGTCGTGACATACAAATGGAATATATCTCGGTACTCGCACACTATTGATGGTTGGTTCCATGTCGGCTCCTGTGAAAGCAACGATACATGTGCCTTTCACGGTGAGTGTAGGTGGCAGCAATGTGCACTCTAATGCACCTGCCGTTTCTACATTACCTACCAGCGCTTGTCCCAAGAGATAGCTTTCACTATCCATAGGACCTGCTACAGGCATACCATATTGTTGGAACCCAACGCGACCTTTATCTTGAATGGTAGTGTACATGCCAGGTGCATTTACGTAGATAGATAATTTATTAAACTCATTAATAGCCACGCAACTCACCTACCTCTACTTCATACATGGATGACGCATAGTCCGCCCCCAATGCTTTAATGCGATTATATTCCGCTTCATCTATGGGCACATAGCGCACATAGTCGCCAACACTCAATAGCGCCGCTTGTTCCTTAGACATATCATACATGGTTACCGGTGTACGGCCAATGATTTGCCATCCTCCTGGAGAGTCAGATGGATATGTGCCAGTTTGTTCCCCTGCAATACCTACAGAGCCTGCAGGTATCAATGTTCTTGGTGAGGACAAACGAGGCGTTGCAATGCGTGGATCCATGCCGCCCAAATAGGTAAAACCGGGAATGAAGCCAAGCATATATACCAAGTAATCAGTACCACTATGAATGGCTACAACCTCATCTTCAGTTAGATTATTATGAGAGGCTACATAACCAAGGTCTGGACCAAACTCACCACCGTACACGGTAGGAATTTCCACGACGGTAACAAGTTCATTAGCATTATCTGTTACAGTCTGCTCCAATGTAGGCTCAATGATGTTACACAATTCTGCATAGGAGTATAGCATAGCATCATATTGCAAAAGCAATGCACAATAGGTAGGAACTAATTCAATAATGCCCTCTAGATTCAGCTCTTGAATTCGCTCTATCGTTTGACGAATATGTCGATTAATCTTTGGATCGATGACTTGACCAAAATCAATAGAGATAGCGCAATCCCCTACAGGTGAAATTATAGGTTTCATAGGTATCTCCTTCCTAAAACCAGAAAGAACCATTACCTTCAAACGAAAATAATGGTACTTTCACAACTATCAAATTAACCAAGTAATTTAGCAATGCCTTGTAAGGATGTAACGCCGATGTAAGCTGTTACAAGTACTACAATCCATCCTGTATAATACAACAGTTTATTATGTTTGTAGTCTCCTACGATTTCAGATTTATGAGTAGCAAAGAGCATTACTGCCAATGTAATCGGCAAGATCAAACCGTTTACGGAGCCAGCCAAAATCAACAAGGATGCTGGTTTACCAATGAAAATCAATATACATGTAGAAACGAAGATAAATGTCATAATAGTCAATTTCTCATTGCGTTCCACCACTTTGAACAATGTTTTTAAGAAGGACACAGATGTGTACGCTGCACCTACTACAGATGTTAAGGCTGCACAGAAGAATACGATACCGAATAATTTATGACCGATTTCACCAGCACCAAGAAGGAATGCAGAGCCAGCTGGATCTTTAGGATCTAACGCAAAGCCCATGGATACAACACCAAGAACGGCCAAGAATAACAAGATACGAACCACTGCATCTACGGACATACCCATGAAGGCTGCACGACGTACATCTTTCAAATGTTCTTGACCAGTGATGCCCGCGTCAATGAGGCGGTGACCGCCAGAGAATGTAATGTAACCACCTACAGTACCACCGATAAGGGTAATAGTTGCAAGCCATGGATAATGCGTCGGTGCCACCGCATGAGTAGCCGCTTCAGCCACTGGAGGGTTTGTAGAGAATGCTACATAGCCAATCAATACTAGCATAACAGTACCAAGAATTTTAGCTGTGTTGTCTAGTACACCACCCATTTTTGGAGAGGCAAACAATAGAATACCAAGGATACCACTGATAGCCGCTGCAGTCGTTGTATCAATACCAAATACAATATTTAGGCCCATAGACGCGCCCCCAATGTTACCGATATTGAAAGCAAGGCCCCCAAGAGAAATCAAGAATGCTACGAAATAGCCAAGTCCTGGCAATACTTTATTGGCAATATCTTGACCACGCATTTTAGATATGCCAATGATGGTCCACACATTAAGCTGTGCAATAATTGAAAAAATAACAGACACAATGATGGCAAATGCAAAATCTGCTTTTAAATCATTCGTAAATGCTGCCGTTTGTAACATAAAGCCCGGCCCAATAGAGGACGTGGCCATCAAGAAAGCTGCCCCCAAGAGGACAGATAAACTTGCTTTACCTGAAATTGGTTTCATAAAAACCTCCACACAATAATTTATTAACTATCTATTATGTACTTACTATTTACTACATATTTACTACATATTTACTACATATTCACTATTTATTACGTATTTGCTATGTATTGCTTAATTTTAAATCGTCGTTTTACTATTTACGGTTTTGAAAATTAGCCACTGTAACGCCCGCTTTCGTAAGGCCTTCACGGATGTAGTTTGTGAAAGCTATCGCTTCTGGGTTATCGCCGTGTACGCATACAGAATCGGCTACAATATCAATAGTATTACCTGTATTTGTTACAACCTTGCCTTCTGTAACCATCATAAGAACTCGTTCAAGAGCCTCTTGTGGGTCTTTAATGAAAGCCCCAGATTCTGTACGAGGCACCAATGTACCTCCATCAGTATAACCGCGGTCAGCAAAGACCTCCTGAATTACAGGAATACCTCGACGCTCTGCTTCTTGAGCAATATAGCTACCGCTCAACACCATAGCTGCAATATTAGGGTTTACCGCTTGTAATCCATCTAATACAGCATCTGCCAATACAGGAGTTACACAAGCAGTGTTATAAAAAGCACCGTGTAATTTCATATGTTGTAATGTAACACCATAACTATCACAGAAGGCTTGTAATGCACCAACTTGATATATCATATATGCTTTAGCCTCTGCAGGATTGACTGCCATTGCTCGACGACCAAAGCCCATTAAATCAGGATACCCAGGATGAGCCCCTACGGCTACGCCCTTTTCCTTGCACATGCGAACTGTAGCATCCATAATGAGAGGATCCCCAGCATGCCATCCACAGGCAACATTAGCACTTGTGACGTGATTTAACACTTCACCATCCATGCCTAATGTGTAGTTGCCAAAACTTTCACCTAAATCGCTATTTAGATCTACATAATGTGACATCAATAATCTCCTCCCTTTCTTCATCTCTTTTTTAAATTCTATAGAATATTGAATTTATAGATATGATTATACTAAATAAATCGATATATTAGCAATGATTTTTATCATATATACAAAATTTCTTTATTAATACACATATTAAAATGCATATTAAGACACAAAAAAGCATCCCACATTATGTGGGATGCTTTCAGTATCAATAGGTCTATCATTAGTTTGTATATGGAGAGAGTTGTAAGGGATTCATTAGTTAGTGTCGATAGCCTATCGATTATTTATTATCCTTGGATGCAACATCATCATCTTGTTTGCCGTCGTCTGCAGATTTTTCATCACTGGATGTATCATCAGATTTTTTATCAGTATCTTTATCAGCGTCTTTCTCACTGATAACAATGTGACCATCTACAACATCAGCCAACAAGTGTTTTGCATCGATGTGATCCAAGTAGAAGTCAGTTACATTATCGCGGATTTCAGATTCGATAACACGACGTAATGGACGAGCGCCCATAGTTTTATCGTAACCTTGTTCCATCAATAATTCTTTAGCTGCTTCAGTTACATCAAGAGTAATTTCTTTTTTAGCTAAAGTTTTATTAACTTGATCAAGCATTAAATCTACAATTTGTTTCAAATCTTCTTTTTTCAATTGATTGAATTCGATAACAGCGTTGAAACGGTTTAAGAATTCTGGACGGAAGAATGGAGCGATACGTTCCATTACATCAACTTTGTTTTCATCGTCATTATTTTGACCATAACCAAAGCCTGCGTTAGATGTAGCAATGATAACAGTATTTTTGAAGTTTACGGTGTTACCTTGACCATCTGTTAAGCGACCATCATCTAACACTTGAAGAAGTAATGTAATAACTTGAGGGTCTGCTTTTTCGATTTCGTCGAACAATACGATGGAGTAAGGGTTACGACGAACACGTTCAGTCAATGTGTTGGAGTTATCTTCGTAACCAACATAACCAGCTGTAGCACCAATCAATTTGGAAACTGCTGTGCGATCACTGTATTCGGACATATCCAAGCGGATGATAGCATCTTTGTTGCCGAACATATCAAGAGCTAATTGTTTAGCCAATTCTGTTTTACCAACACCAGTAGGACCTACGAATAAGAAGCTACCGATTGGACGGTTACCTTCATCAAAGCCTGCACGGTTACGACGGATTGCTTTAGATACAGCTTCTACTGCTTTATCTTGACCGATGACATGAGCTTGTAGACGAGATTTCATGTCTTTCAAGCGTTCAATATCGGATGCACCCATTTGAGATACAGGGATACCAGTCATTCTTTCAACAGCTTCAGCTACATCGTTAACTTGAGCCACAACCTTTTGGTTATCAGTGTGTTTGTCGATTTCTTCTTGTAATTTTTGAATACGCATTTTTTCATTAATAGCGGATTCGTAATCTTCTTTTTGAGCAAACTCTTCTTGTTTTGCCTTAGCCTCTGCAATATCTGCTTCTAATGTTTTAATATCAGTTACAGGATGTTGGGAAGCCAAGTGAGCTGCTGTTACATCGATCAAGTCGATAGCTTTATCTGGTAAGCTACGTTGAGGAATGTATTGTACGGAATAATCTACAGCTGCTTTCAACACAGCATCTGGCAATTCAATGTTATGATGCGCTTCGTACAATGGACGAATGCCTTGTAAAATTTTGAAAGTATCTTCTGGAGATGGTGCATTTACCTTAACTTCATTGAAACGACGAGCAAGAGCCGCATTTTTCATAATTGTGTTACGGTATTCATCTTGTGTTGTAGCACCAATAACAGTCATTTCACCACGGGACAAAGCAGGTTTCAAGATATCTGCTAAACCTTTAGAACCTTGACCATCACCTGTGGAACCAGCACCCAAGATTTGGTGGATTTCATCGAAGAACAAGATAATGTTACCAGCAGCCTTAACCTCTTTAATAAGGTTTTGGATATTTTCTTCGAAGGAACCACGGTATTGAGTACCAGCTTCCAAACCGGAAATATCGATGGAAATGATTTCTTTATTTTTAATAGCTGCAGGAACATCGCCATTGACGATAGCTTGTGCCAAGCCTTCTACTACTGCTGTTTTACCAACACCAGCATCACCTACGAGTACAGGATTGTTTTTAGTACGACGTGCTAAGATTTCTGCTGTTTCTTGGATTTCTTTATTACGGCCAATAACAGGATCGAGTTTACCATCACGAGCTTGTTGAGTTAAGTTTGTACCTAACTTAGCAAGGATACCATCTTGTTTCATTTTACCTTGTTGTGCAGCTTGAGCAGCTTGTATTTCTTCATTAGAAGGTAAACGACCAGTTTGACGATAGAAAGCAAACTCTTCTGGAGTCACTTCACGACCATTAATTTTATAACGACGGTTTTCTGTGGAATAACCACCCATGTTACCCATCAATTGATTGAACAAATCATTCATGCTACCGAAATCGCTACCAAAGTTATTGAAATTGTTGTTCATATAAATTACCTCACTTTTTTACTACAAGTATATCTGTTTGACTTTTTAAGTCTGTTTAATTTCTTGCTTTATTTCTAGGTTTCTTCAACCTTATGACATTATAATAATCTCATTAAGTCAAAAAGTCAATAGGTCAAAGTATAAATTTTTGACTTTTTTTGACTTTTATTTTGACCAATTAGATTTATATGGCAAGAACATAGATAAATACTGTGTTTGTGAGAGATAATTAAATTTGAACTTTTAGGTTATTTATTATAAATCAGATTGTTTATATTGATTTATTCCCTATATAATAGATATAAAAGTCAAATATATAAGAAATACAAAAGCCAAAAATACAGCAAAGGAGTTTAATCTATGATGCCAAAAGATCAGAAAATTGCCGACCACCAAATAAACCATGAATCCTCCATTATTACCAGTGATAGTAACAAAGGTTTAAAAAAGAGGATACAAGACATCTCACAACAAGTATTAAAGCGTAATTATGACCTATATAAAGCATTGGAGAATAAATGAGTACACCTAATATTCAACTTACGGTACAAGATATCTACGAACTGCACAGAGAATTAGAAGATGCATTTGTCCTCTCTTCAGGAGTGCGAGATAAGAATCTATTAGCGTCAGCTGTAAATACCCCATTTCAAACATTTATGGGAAACGACTTATATCCATCTATCTATGATAAAGCAGCACAATTATGTTATGGCATAGCCAATAATCACCCCTTTACAGATGGTAACAAACGGACTGCACTACACACTATGTATGTATATCTCATTATCAATGGATTTGATATTACCGCTTCACAACAAGAAGTGGAAAAATTAATTATTAATGTAGCTGCAGGAAATATGACAAATATAGAACTGGCACAGTGGTTAAGAGATAATACTATACAGTTAGATAAACTTTAAATATTACAAAATAACTACTGATTTATAATTTAAAACAGCAAAAAGCGGATAGTTCATTACGAACTATCCGCTTAATTTCTTTGGTGATCCAGGAGGGATTCGAACCCCCGACCCACGGCTTAGAAGGCCGTTGCTCTATCCAACTGAGCTACTGAACCATGTGGATTCCCTATATAATTATCTATAATAGTATAAATTATGTACTATGTATCGTCAACTACACCCTATCTTAGTATACCCTAAAAAAGGCAAAAAAAAATGGAGCGGGTGAAGGGAATCGAACCCTCGCGACCAGCTTGGAAGGCTGGGGCTCTACCATTGAGCTACACCCGCAAATAAAAAATGGTCGGAGCAGCAGGATTCGAACCTGCGACCCCCTGGTCCCAAGCCAGGTGCGCTACCAAACTGCGCTATGCCCCGTCATTAATTACTTGCTAATTATAGCAAACCTGGTAGTTGATGTCAACCACTACTCTTGCTGAGTTTTTACTCTGTTAAGTATCGCTCTGCAACGAAAATTATTATATCATTGATACAAATTAGTGACAAGTACTTTTTTACAACTTCATTAATTTTTTAAATTTTATTAGTACATATAAAAAACATGCACCTCTTTCGAGGTGCATGTCATATTGTTCTATAGTTCTATTGTGGTTGTGCCAATGCTTTTACAGCAAATAGATTAACCTTCGTAGCTACCGTCTTCTACTACGCCAGGGTTTTTAGCGATACCTTGTTTTACAGCAACTTCAGCAACTGCTTTAGCAACAGCTGGAGCTACGCGAGGATCGAATACGGATGGCATTACGTTTTCTTCGTTCAATTCGCTATCAGGAATCAAGTTAGCCAATGCATCAGCTGCAGCTAATTTCATTTCATCAGTGATTTTAGATGCACGTACGTCGATAGCACCGCGGAATACGCCAGGGAATACTGCTACGTTGTTGATTTGGTTAGGAGCATCGGAACGACCTGTACCAGCAACGCGGATACCAGCAGCTTTCATATCTGCATATGTAGCTTCTGGATTAGGGTTAGCCATTGCGAATACGATTGCGTCGTCAGCCAAGTTTTCCAAAATTTCTTTTGTGAATGCACCTGCTGCAGATACACCAAGAAGAATATCAGCACCTTTAGCATTTTCAGCCAAGTTGCCATGTTTTTCTTCAAGTTTAAGCAAGTCGATCAATTCAGCTTGCAAGGAGTCAAGACGTTTGTAATCTTTGTGCAATACACCAGAAGATACTAACAATGTAATATCACGAGCGCCTGCAAGATATAACAAACGAGCAATGTTTGCACCAGCAGCACCAGCACCGTTTACAACGATTTTAGCAGTAGCTAAATCTTTTTTAACAAGGCGAAGAGCACCTTTAACACCAGCTAAGCAAGCGATAGCTGTACCGTGTTGGTCATCATGGAATACAGGGATTTCCAATTCTTCTTTCAACCGGTTTTCGATTTCATAGCATTTAGGAGAAGAAATATCTTCCAAGTTAATGCCAGCAAAGTTTTTTTGCAATAATTT
>OKWN01000235.1_pt1 | contig 38429 bp, 32 predicted proteins | sample 1607151 | NCBI WGS metagenome assembly OKWN01 (sample SAMN07501046, study PRJEB24779) | human gut metagenome | isolation source: stool | host: human infant | place: USA: Pittsburgh, PA | reverse complement strand
AATTTATAGTGAGCATTTTACCATCTTTTGTATTATACTTAGGATATGAAAACTTATGAACACGTTTATGACATCTTATCGAAGAGTCCTGACTTTGTGACGGGAGAGAGTTTGGCTAAAAGCCTTGGAGTCTCACGGACAGCCATTTGGAAGGCAATCCAAACACTACAAGAACAAGGAATTGACATTACAAGTGTACGGAAGAAAGGCTACTATTTAGAAAAGGGAGATATTCTTCTTCCTCAAGACATTTCTAAACAACTCAACATTCCAGTCTACTTTAATCCAGATTCTAACTCTACCCAACTTGATGCTAAACATGGCATGGAAAAGAATAATCCGACGCCCGCACTTTATCTGTCACCAAGTCAAAAAGCGGCCAAAGGACGATTTGATCGTCACTTCTTTGCCAGTTCACAAGGTGGTATCTACATGAGTATCCACTTAAAGCCAAACTGTTATTTTGCCGACTTACCACCTTATACCATGATGGCAGCAGCAGCTATTGTCAAAGCTATCCAGCGTCTAACTGGTATCAATACAGAAATCAAATGGGTTAATGACATTTATCTCAACAACAAAAAAATGGCTGGTATCCTTACCGAAGCCATTAGTTCTATCGAATCTGGTCGCATCACAGATGTCATTATCGGGGTTGGGCTTAACTTCTCAATCAGTGATTTTCCTAAAGAGTTAGACAATAAAGCTACTAGCCTTTTTACTTCTGAAAAACCAAGCATCACTCGAAACCAGCTTATTTCAGAAATTTGGAAGCTCTTTTTAACCATTCCAACTAGTGATTTAGTTAAAGTCTATAAAGAAAAGTCTCTCGTTTTAGACAAACAAGTGACCTTTGAACAAGCTGGAAAGAATTATACTGGTGTTGCTAAAGAAATTGGCGACAAGGGCCAACTTCTCGTTCTTACTGATGATGGTCAGGAAAAATGGCTGACCGCTGGCGAAGTGAGTCTTACTTCTTGGTAGACTTGTCGGCTGCACGCGCAATGCGTGAAACAACATAGGTTGTCCAAAGACGACGAAACAATAAATAACCAAAAAAGGCTGTAAAAAAGTAATAGCCGTGCTGTAAACTGTAATTAAAACAAACCGTTTCAAAAATAGTTTCAAGCGTAATAAACAAAATTTGTTGAATCATAAGATTATTATATCAATAGATAGAGCCTAGGACAAGCAGTCTAGGCTCTTTTCATTTTTACAAGGATAAACCTTCATCAGATTCAGAAATCTATCAAATTACACTGAATCTCCTCGCTTCTCTATTTCTAGGCTCGGACCTAAAAAGGTCCACTGGAATGTACTGACCCCAAAAAGATAGACAAATAATTTAAGAAAGGATTTAGTTATGTATTGCACAGGACTAAGTCCTTTTAGTTTTACCTTAATTCGTTTGTTGTTGTAATAATCAATATAGTCTACAATAGCTTGTTCCAAATGATCAATTGACTTAAAAACCTTTTCATAACCGTAAAACATTTCGGACTTCAAAATGCCAAAGAAGGATTCCATCATGCCATTATCTGGGCTGTTCCCTTTACGTGACATGGATGGTTGGATTCTTTTCTCCTCTAAAAAATGATGATAGAAATCATGTTGATATTGCCATCCCTGGTCACTATGGAGAATTGTATGTTCGTAATGGTCCTCTGTGAAGGCTTGTTCCAACATCATTTTTACTTGTGCTAAGTTCGGTGACGTAGAAAGATTGTAAGCAATAATTTCACTGTTAAAACCATCTAAAACTGGTGATAAATAGAGTTTTTGACTGCTTGCTGGAATGACAAACTCTGTCACATCTGTGTAGCACTTTTCCATTGGTTTTGATGCTTCAAACTGGCGTTGAATGAGATTCTCTGCTTTCATACCAACCTCTCCTTGATATGAATAATACTTACGTTTACGACGAATTCGAGCACTTAAACCAAGAGCCTTCATTAGATGTTGCACTTTCTTATGATTTACTACGAAGCCACGATTCCTCAATTCAAGAGTCATTCGACGATAGCCGTAATTCCCTTTATGCTCAGTAAAAATAGATTGAATTTCAACTTGATAGTTTGATTATTATCCGTTTGATCCAGCTGTTTTAAGTGGTAATAATAGGTCGAACGAGCAAGCTTAACAATCTTTAGAAGAATCTCTAAAGCAAACTCTGTTACTAATCCTCGGACAATTTCCGTTTTTCTTCTTGCTCTTTTTCGTCCCTCAATCGGAGTTCTCTCAACTTTTTTAGAACTGCATTCTCCGCTCTCAAGTACTCATTTTCTGCTTGAAGTCGCTCTAGCTCTGTCATCTCTTTCAGTTTTTTCTTTGGCTTACGTCCCATTTTAGGTATCCTTTCTCTTGTCTTCTCAACAATAGTGTACCCGTTTTTCTTATAGTGTACGAGCTAGTTAGGAAGCGTTCCACGATTTGGGAGAGCATTTTGAGAGAAACTCTATCTTGAGAATAGCCTTTAAATAGGACTTTATCAATCATTTCTTGTTTTAATTCAGGAAAGTAGTAACGATTCTTTCCCTTTTTGGCGATTTCTATTCCGTATCGATCAATCAATTTGATTATGTAGCTAAGATTAGAAATGTTTATCCCAAATTTATTTGAAAGCTGCTCTAAGCTATATCCTTGGTTTCTAAGTTCATAGATTTGAACCTTATCTTCATAAGTCAATTTCATAATAAAAACACCCCAAAAGTTAGATTTTTTCTGTCTAACTTTTGGGGTGCAGTTCAGTCCTTCCTCGCTTTTTCATTTCTGGGCTCAGACCTAAAAAGGTCCACTGGACCTTTTTAGTCCTCTATTTCTACAACATCAGAGAGAAATTCAAGTTCTTGAGGGATATATTCTTCACGATCTTCTTTTTCTAATTCTTCCTTGGATTTGAGGCTTCGTGCAAATTCTGTTCGGAGTTTTTCAAATTCTGCTTTTGGAACAGCCATAATATTGGGTGAGAAACCGGCAGCTGAACTCATGATATTGCCAAACATATCATTGAGATCACTGCGTTTCATGACCTGTTGAGCATTAAAGGCAGCATTGAAAGCCAGGATGGCATTTTCCTGATTGGCTAATACAGGCTCAGATCCATTCAAAAGGGCCCTATTTTGTGGGCTAATAGAATCCAAGATTTCAGCCCAAGTTGCCTTTAGGGCATCCAGACATTGGCGTGATTTCTGCGGATTTTCCATGGTTTCACGCATAATAGTGAGAATCTTTTCACGATCCACCTTATACTGATAAGCAGGTTTGGCTTTTCGAGTTGGTGCTACTTCTCCTTGGACTTTGCCCTCTTTAAGAGCTTTACGTAGGCCTTCTACTTCGCGACGAAGACTATCTAACTCTTCTTGTAAATTTCCTGGAATTTCTTGTGACATCTGACTATGGGTTTCTGACAATTTTATAGTCAGCATCTCCGCATAGATTTTAGGATGTGTTCCAGTTTTAATTTCTGGCAAGGCACTTGTAACCAAGTCAATCAATTGGAAAAGTCGGTCTTGCTCCAGAGAAAGATTCTCTTCAAAAAGGGGACTATGATGACTGTTCTCTCCACCCGCTTTGACAATCAAAAGATCACGAAAATACTCCAAGAGATCAGTCGCAAAACGGCTCATAGACTTACCATTATCAAAGAGGGTTTCGAGATTTGATAAAGCTTGCGTAGTATCTTGATTGCGAACGTTAGCGACGAAACTATCCAAAGCTGTCAAACCAATAGAACCAGTGATTTCTTCAGCTACGGCTTGGCTGACATGATTGTCAGGAGACAGACTCAGTGCTTGGTCTAAGATTGACAAAGCATCACGCATACCACCTTCCGCACGACGAGCAATAATAGTCAAAGCCTCATCATCAAAGGTCAGTCCTTCTTTTTCCAGAATTGAAGCCAAGTGCTCTTTAATAGCTCCCTGCTTGATCGATTTAAACTCAAAGCGTTGAACACGAGAAAGGATAGTTGCTGGAATCTTATGTAATTCGGTGGTCGCTAGGATAAAGACCACATTTTCAGTTGGTTCTTCCAAAGTCTTCAAAAGAGCATTGAAGGCACCTGTCGAAAGCATGTGAACTTCGTCAATAATATAGACCTTGTAAGTCGCACGACTTGGGGCATAGGTCGATTTGTCACGAATTTCACGAATCTCATCAACACCATTATTTGAAGCCGCATCAATCTCAATAACATCTTCGAGACTTCCGTTTGTAATATCGCGACAAATATCACAGTGATTACATGGCTCCCCACCAACTTGATTAGGACAGTTCATAGCCTTGGCAAAGATTTTCGCCGCACTGGTTTTACCGGTACCACGTGGCCCAGAAAAGAGATAGGCATGGCTGATTTTCCCTGACTCTACCGCCTGTCTGAGCGTGGTTGAAATCACTTTTTGACCAACCATTTCGCCAAAGGTCTGACTACGGTATTTACGATATAAGGCTTGATACATTAGTTTACCTCAAACATTCCAAATGTAAGCTCGGTTTTCTCGAGTAGAATTTTGACAAATGCTTCAAGATAATCTTGGTCTAGGTCGTTATAGTCTCCTACTTGGTGAGAATCCAAATCGAGAACACCAACTAATTTGCCATCTTTGACCATTGGTACAACAATTTCACTTCGAGCAGCGGAATCACAAGCGATGTAATTGTCGTGTTTGGTGACATCTTCGACAATTAGGGTTCTATTTTCAGCTGCAGACTGGCCACAAACACCCTTACCTAGGGCAATTCGAACACAAGAAACATTACCTTGGAAAGGACCAAGGATTAACTCATTCTTGACATTATCCATCAGGTAGAAGCCTGTGAACACAGAATTTGGCAGGGTTGTATTCAAGAGAGCTGAGGCATTAGAAAAGTTGGCCAAAGCATTGTCTTCATTGGCAAAAAGCACCTTAGCCTGTGCTAGCATTAATTCATAGGCTGATTTTTTTTCTTCGTTAGTCATAACTACCATTATAGCAAAGATTGGTTCTTAAAACTAAGATTGACCTACCTTTTCTCCTTCCCTTTCATTTAAAAATAATTCAAGATCTTGAACGACATTTTCAGGATATTCTGGACTAGAAATCTGATAAAACTTAACAGTCATTCTATTTCTGAACCAGGTTAATTGCCGTTTAGCAAATCGACGCGTATTTTGCTTGAGTTTTTCCAAGGCTTCATCCAAGGTTTGGTTCCCAGCAAAATAAGGAAACAACTCCTTGTAGCCTATACCACGAGCTGACTGGGCATTAGGATAATTATCGTACAACCACATGGCCTCTTCCAAGAGACCATGTTCAACCATCTTGTCTACTCGTGTATTGATGCGGTCATAAATCAAGGAACGTTCATCATCTAATCCGATAAGAAAGGGATCATAAGTCGGCTCAGTATTTTCAAGATTCTCCGAAAAACGATGAAGCTCAAGTGCTCTAATAGCACGCCGACGGTTAATCTCTTTAATCTCAATACCTAAGTTATCAATTTTTTCAAAAAGTTCCTGATCAGATAATTGCTCTAATTCCGTGCGATAGGCTAAGACCTGCTCCTGATCCACCTGTCCCCCTAGGTGATACCCTTCTAAAAGACTTTGTAAATAGAGACCTGTTCCTCCTACTACAATAGGCAGTTTACCACGACTAACGATATCAGTAATGGCAGCCTCTGCCTCTGTCACAAAATCATAAGCTGAATAGGTCTCATCAACATCGCGAACATCAATCAGATGATGTACTGCTGCTGCCTGCTCTTCAGGAGTGGCCTTGGCGGTTCCTATATTCAATTGTCGGTAAACCTGCTGGCTATCTCCTGAAATAATTTCGCCATTAAAACGCTTGGCCAATTCAATTCCAAGCGCTGTTTTTCCCACAGCAGTAGGACCAGCTACTACAATAAGTTTGGTTTTCATAATGTTTTCACTTGCTATTCTAGATATTTTTTTAGATAATATAAGCATATTATAACATATACGGAGGATAGTCTCATGGCTAAAAAACATTCATTCGCTAAAGGTGTCGCTACTGGCGTTATCGGAACTGCTGCTACTGTAGCAGGTGCTGTCTTCGCAGTTAAGAAAACCATTATCGAACCAGAAGAAAAGAAATTGGCTTTCATCGAAGAAAACCGTAAAAAAGCAGCTCGCCGTCGTGTAAGCCGCTAATAATGAGAACCAGGGAAACCTGGTTTTTTACTGTTATTTTTAACTCTTCATCTATGACTAGGAACGGAGCCAAATTTGAAAAGAAAAAAATATAATATTATCACCTTCTCTTTGCTAGCTTTCTTCTTTCTCTTCGGTTTTTTATCAAAACATTTAAAAGAACCTGTAAAGCCAGCAGCAAAAACGCATCACATCTCTCACAGCCTTTCATCAAAAAACAGCTCATCTCATAAAAAAGAGAATACTAAATCATCAACAGCTACTTCGACGGAAGATCATAAGACAGATGCTAAAGACGAAAATAAGGACCAAGCATCTCCTTCAGTTCAAGGAGCAAATCAGAAAACAAACAACCAAACAACTCATCAAGAGGGAAATCAAGAAAAGTCCAAGCCTACTGAAGGCGGACGAGGTTGGGGCGGACCAGAAGATGGCTCCTATGCCACAAACGGTGGAGGCGGTGGAGGTCACGATGCAGCCTTCGCCGCAGGTGCTGGTGGAGGAAGCAATCGTGCAAGCTCAACTGATCAGAGCAATGAGTGGGTTGACGACGTTGATAACAATCCTTACGAGTACCCGCAAGCTTCATCAAGCACAGATACAACTGCCAATTCCAATTAATGAGTTAACAGAATACTTAACATCATCAGTATTCTATTTTGAGCCCTAGTTAGGATTAATCCTGACTAGGGTTTTTCTTATAAAAAACACCTATAGTTCAATAGGCGTCAAATAGATTTAGCTTAAATTTGGGGCAAAGTAGCTTAAAACCCTATCGTTACAAGCCCCAAAAGAACATAATGATAAAAAGATAAAAAAATGTGGACAGAATGGCTTAAAACCGCATGGTTAAAGGCTTAAAAATGTCCCCTGCCGGAATCGAACCAGCAACGACTCCTTAGGAGGGAGTTGTTATATCCATTTAACTAAGAGGACTTATGAAAAAATCTGCCACGAGGACAGATTTTTTATGTGAAATCTGTAAATTATTTACGGATTTCTTTGATACGTGCAGCTTTACCTTGCAAAGCACGCAAGTAGTAAAGTTTAGCACGGCGGACTTTACCGTAGCGTACAACTTCAATCTTTTCAACACGTGGAGTGTGGATTGGGAAAGTACGTTCTACACCGATACCGCTTGAAATTTTACGAACTGTGTACATTTCTGAGATCCCTTGACCTTTGCGTGAAATAACTACACCTTCAAAGATCTGGATACGTTCGCGAGTTCCTTCGACAACTTTCGCGTGAACGCGAACAGTGTCACCAGGACGGAATGATGGGATGTCAGTACGAAGTTGACCTTCTGTCAAACTTTGGATCAATGGATTCATTTTTATATACTCCTATCTTACTAATCTTAAGAGCAACCTCTGTGTCTCAGCGGATTAGCCGTTATTTTTGTGTGTCCATTACACACTCTTAGTATCTTATCAAAAAATTATCAGGATGTCTAGTATCTTATTGCATTTCTAGCATTTTTTGTTGTCCATAAATGCTCGTCTTATGATTAATGAGATAAGCAAAAGCCATGACAATCGCGTAAGGGAGTGCATTAGCGGGACCAAAGACTTCAACGCCAATGAAAATAGGTGCTAAAAGGGTATTGGTACTGCTACCAAAGACAGACAGATAGCCAAGACCTGCTACAAGTGGAATTGGAAGTCCTAGAACTGGTGCTAGAACAGCACCAAGACTTGCTCCGATAGCAAACAAAGGGGTTACTTCTCCTCCTTGGAAACCAAGAGATAAGGTAAAGACGGTCAAGAGCAATTTCAAAAGCCAATCCAATGGATAAATGGTCCCACCACCAACACTTAAAGCAATCAAATTCGTTCCAAGACCTGTATAGCGTCCCTTCCACAAAATCAAAAGAAGACAGGTTAAGACGACACTTCCTAAGAGAACACGATAATAAGGATTTGGGAGCAGACTTGCTACTTTCTTTTTAGCTAGTGACAAGAGATAAGCAAAGAGATTTCCCGCTAGACCAAAGGCCAGACCTAAAAGAGCTAATTTCATAAACGTGCCAAGGTCAATAGTCAAACTTTCAGAGACAAAGTGGCTAAATTTTTCAAGACCTAAGAGATGGCTTGTCGTACTAGCCACAAAAGATGCAATAAGAGTCGGTACCAAGATTGGCAGACTTAACTGTCCTAGAGTCAATACCTCAAGCGCAAAGAAGGTCGCGGCGATTGGTGTTTGGAAGAGCCCTCCAAAACCAGCGGCCATCCCCATGGTCAAGAAAATACGTGAAGCATTCGGGAGCTTAAAATAGCGACTAAAAGCATGAGAAACTGTGGCCCCCAGTTGTACAGCAACTCCCTCACGACCTGCAGAACCCCCGAAAAGGTGGGTCAGCCATGTGGTTACAGTCACCAGTGGAATTAACCTTAGGGGGACTTGATCCTCCTCATTATGTCCAACCTTGAAAATCAAGCCCATCCCTTGTGCTGCCTTGCCTGCAAACCTTTGGTAAAGGTAAACAATCAAAAGCCCAGCTATAGGAAGCGCTGGGACTAGATAAAAGAGATGGTGGTCCCGATATTCTGAAAGTCCTATGAGAACACGACCAAAAATAGCATCAATCAGCCCAACCAGCGCCCCTAGAAAGACAGCATAGAGACTCAAAATCACTAAATTGGAGTATGAGAGACCTTGACTCTCACTTAATTGTCTAATTTTCATCTTAATAGCCTACCTTCCTTCAAGCTTGCCTATTTGATAAGTACGAGAATGTTTCATAATATCCGCAAAACTAGCTACAATAGCCTCTTGATATTCTGGACTTGCGACACTCGCTGCTACTTTATCCAGCAAAGCCTGCTCTCGTTCGGGATCATAAATCGCCTTTCCAGTGCGTTGTTTATAAGCACTTACTCGAGTTACCAATTTCATACGTTCTTCCAACAAAGCCACAATCTCATTATCAACGGTGTCAATCTGTTGGCGAATCTCATTTAAGTCCATACTGACCTCCTTTTTTCTCTTCATTATAACAAAAATGACCTGAGGACAAAAGAGCCTCGAGCCATTGAATTGCTTATAAAAAGATTTTTCTTACCTGACTGATATTACTTTCATTAACAACCAAATATAAGGTTGCTCCTGCTTTTAGACGTGTGTCTCCATGAACAACCTCAGACTGGTCTTGAAAAATCTGAGTGGAAATCAAAACCCCGTCAGGTAAGGTTAAATCCTTAACCAATCGACCAGCTAATCTATCTGTAACTGGTAAATCAATCATCGTCGGTATATTATCAACTTGTTTTGGTTCGTGGGCAATCAGATTGTGAAGCATGGCTTCATAGACGGGTTCTCCTCCCATGAAATCCATGACGAGATAGGCAATCAGGGTCACAACTCCGATTGTCATCAATTGGTGAAGGTCACCCACCATCTCAGTCACTAAAATCATAGCAGTTAGCGGTGCCTTAGATACCGCACCGAAATAACCAGCCATACCAAGAATGATAAAAATAGGGAACTGACTGACTTGTAAGAATCCTAGATTTTCAAAAGCTACCGCAAAGACGCTACCAGAAAGAGCACCTAAAGTCAAAATCGGCAAGAAAATCCCACCAGGAAAACCTGAACCAAAGGACAACATACTCCAAATAAAGCGAATAGCCAAATAGAGGATGGCCACAGTTAGAGCAGGATGTAAACCATTTAGGGCAAGAATCAATTCATTCCCACCACCTAAAAGATATGGAGAATAGAGGCCTATAGGAATGATAAACAGAACTGCCAGAAGGCCATGAAAATGAGATGGCAAGTGGAAGATTTTCCCTAACCCTTGGTAGACCTTACCAATACGTAAGACAACCCACTCATAACCGTATCCAAGCACACCTAGAAAAATCCCCAAGACAATAAGAATCCAATAATCTTTCAAAGGAAATACGGGTAATTTTTCTGTCATAGCAAGAACCGGAACCTGACCAAAGATCCGTAAGGAAACAGCATTAGCCACTAAAGATGCCGTTAAAGCTGTCACCCAAACATGACGCGAGAAATGATGATAGACTTCTTCGACAACAAACAAAAGACCGGCAATCGGGGCATTAAAGGCAGCCGATAACCCTGCTGCCGCTCCTGCAGCAATCAAGAAGCGCTTTTCACGTGCAGAGAGCTTAAGACTCTCAGCTAAGCCCTTAGCAGTCATAGCACCAAGTTGAATACTAGGGCCCTCACGTCCCAGCATAAGTCCCATTGAAATCCCAAGGACTCCACCTAGGAACTTACGCCATAATATTGACCACCAAGACGGATGTAAGAGTCCCATCAGTTCCCCTTCAACATGGGGAATTCCTGAGCCCTTGATGTCTTTTTCCTGCTTAATAAGGTAACCAATAAAAAGTGCAATCAAGAGATTAACCAGGACAATTCCCAAAATCAGAAGTGGATTATGAAGGGCGTCTTTGTATATAGCTACAGAAAATGCGGCCCCTTTGGCAATTAACCAGCGAAAAAGACTGACCACTGCTCCTGCCGTCACCCCCACTAAGAGCCCTCGCCAAACGGACCAAAGGAGATGTTGAGATTGCGTCCTAAAATCTCTTTCTATTTCATTCATAAATACTCCATTTTTAACTACAATAAAAGCAGACTTTACTCTGCCTTTTTCTTATGCTAATGCTTCTGAAATTTTTTCAGCGAAAGCTTCGAGGTTCTCGATATCTTCATCTTCAGCAGAAAGATCAACCTTGACACTGTCTGCTCCTTTAGTCGCCCCTGTGAAGGTAAATTGATTTTCAAATTCATCAACTGAGTGACAGAAATAATCGTAGAAAGTATCTCCTGAACCTACAACACCAAAGATTTTACCTGACAAATCGAGATCAGCCAAATCTTCGTAAAAGTCAACGATTTCATCTGGCAACTCACCATCACCATAAGTGTAAGTCGCTACAATACAGATGTCCGCATCTTCAAAATCAGCGGCATCAACCGTTGTACACTCGTCTACATCTACAGTGTGACCCAATTCTTCCAATTTTTTGGCAACGATATCTGCGATTTCTTCCGTGTTACCGGTCATACTGGCATAAACGATTTTTGCTAAAGCCATAATGTCCTCCAAAATAATAAATTAGCTATATTATATCATATTTCTTCAGAAAATAAATGACCTAATAACTCAAAAAACTGCCCTGATTGACAGTTTTAAATTGACATTAATTCTTCTTTTTAGACTTTTCTTAGGTGAGTGCGGACGCTAGCGACTTCCTTCGGAATTCCATAGCTAAGTTTTGAGCCTAGTGTCTCAAAACTTCCGAGTGCCTAAAGCTTTTAAACTTTAGGCACTTTTCTCACAACGAAAAGTCTTGTCTACAGCTCGTTCTGAAATTATTAAAGGAACTATCTCATTTCATCTACAGAAAATAGTCTATGTTTTGATAGCCAAGTCACTTGTTAGAGGAAACTAAAACTGCCCATCAGGACAGTTTTAGATTTTGTAAGAGTTCAAAGTGTCGATAGACTAGCCATAAGCCAAGACCAACTATCAGAATGAGAATCACTGCTCTCATGAGACCTCTAAGAAAAGTCAAGAGCCAAGTGAGAAGCATAGAGGTGATTAGCCAACTCCATCCAGAAGCACCATAAAGAGTTTGAATACTCTCTATGGAATGACTAGTCAGCGTTTTTACCCAAGTGGGAATATAGATCCAAATGCCATCACCTGATAAGCCCAAACGATTAGCAATCATGGTTCCTGTTGTTTGCAACCAAGTAAAGACCCCAGCATTGAAAAGAAAAAGGAAGGTTTGCATGGGGTAACGTCTAGCAAGGCGTTTCAAATAGCGCATGACAGCCCCTCCTTAATTAGCATAAAGAGCATGGACCGTATCAATATCCACCTGTTGTATCCCGTAATAAGATCCAGCGGATTGCATAACGGATGTCTTAGAGTCATCATGGTCTAAGCCAATAGCATGTCCCAATTCGTGTTCAGCCGTATTAACAATACGCTTGTGAGTATAACCAAAATCACTATTCAAGAGGAAGTAACGATTTAACTTTACATCCACATGAGTGATGCGATTGGTCAAAACATTGGTTTGACTATCTGCTAAACCTGCTGCCTGTGAATTCGCATCGGAATAGTCTGTCGCAACAATGTCAGCCGTTGAGGCATCATCAGTTAAAGTAAAGATGAAAGCACCCGTGTTATTCCAGTTGGTGATAGCTTCCTTATAGGCGGCTACCAAGGTTTCGTCTGTAGATTGTATATAGATGCTGGCTGTATTTTGCGCCCATCTAGCTCCGTTAGACTCTGGAATAGTATCTGTCGTTGATAGGTTAGAGACAACTTTCTCAACGTCACTAGTACTGGTACCACTAAACCCTAGCTCTACTTGATGAAAAGCTTGGTTAATATTTGTGGCTAAGGTACTTGAAGAGTTATTGGCATAGTAGACGAGTCCATACCCAATGAGGGCTAGCACTAGAGCAAGTTTAAAGATAGCCCAAATAAGATTCCAAATAAATTGTAAAAGAAGTTTGGGAATATAGAAGATTACTCTGAATAATTTTTTCATTATTGAGCCTCCTTTTCGAAACTTCCCTTAGTATATCAAGCTCTAATAGTTCTGACAAGTAAAAAATATCACTTTAAGCTTTTATCATCTCTTTGATAAGATGTTACAAACTTGACCTATTAAGACAAACGTTCTTCTTTAACGTAATCAATAGGTAACCATTCTAAGTAGGCTTCTAGTTGTTTTTCCCAATAATACCATTCATGTCTTCCATGGTCCGTGCGGTAGTCAATGTCCAAACCAAGAGCTTTCAAATCAGCTACTGCTTTGTTTTGAGAGTCAAAAAGGAAATCCTCAAGACCACACCAGGCAAAGAATTTGGTTTTCTTGTCATGTTGTTTGGCTAGATTGACCAGTTTATGCTGCTCAATGTCTTTTCCTTCTAAATCTCCAAAGACACCTTGCCAGTATTCCTTAGACTCACTCGTTTCATCAGTAATCATCTCCACTGATAATCCAAGGGCACCAGAGAAGGAACCCGCACAAGCAAAGTTATTTGTCGTTAAGGCGAGTTTGAAAGACCCATAGCCACCCATAGAAAGTCCAGCGATAAAAGTCTTTTCACGCTTCTTAGTCATACTTGGGAAGAAACGTTGCATGACTTGAGGAAGCTCCTTAGCAATGGCATCGTAATACTTAACACCGTATTTGGTATTTGTATACCATCCATTTTCAGAGTTAGGCATAATAACGATAAGATTAGTCTTACGAAGGAGACGCTGAATATTGGTACGAAAGGCCCAAGAATTATGATTGCCCCCCATGCCATGAAGGAGATAGAGAACCGGAATGTCCGTATCACTTTCCGTTTCAGCAATCTGGTCGCGGTCTGGATATATGACATCTACTTGACGGTACTGTCCTAGAACATCTGAAGAGTATTCAATTTGAAAAAAAGCCATTGTATTTTCCTTTCTAAATGTCAGAAAAGCTGGGGTATCCCAGCTTCTGCTTTAAGATGAAAATCTTGTTGAGATTTACCTCTATTTCGATGAATGCAAGCATGACGCTCACACCCTTATTGTAACATCAATGATTAACGTACTTCCATAACTACCGGAAGAATCGCTGGGCGACGTTTAGTTTGGTCAAAAAGGAACTTAGCTACATCGTCTCGGACAGCTCCTTTAAGTTCACCCCAATCGAAGCTGTCTCCTGCCAAGTAATTTTCAACGGTAGCATTGACAATGTCAGCAGCCTCACGGAGAATGTCACGGCTCTTCTTAACATAGACGAACCCACGTGTATTCACACGCGCTTTAGAGACAATCTTACGTTCCTTCTTGTTCACAGTGATAGCTACGATAAAGATACCATCTTCAGACAAGACCTTGCGGTCACGAAGGACGATATTACCCACATCACCAATGGCATTACCGTCGATCATCACATCACCAGCTGGAACAGCTCCTTCATGAAGGAAACCTTGATCTTCGGACAAGTGCATGATATCACCGCGTTTAACGATATAAATATTTTCTGGAAGAATACCAACATCCAAGGCTAACTCTGCATGGGCTTGAAGGTCACGGTACTCACCTTGGACAGGGAAGAGATACTGTGGACGAAGGAGATTAATCATCAATTGAAGTTCACGAGCATTGGCATGTCCAGATACACGAAGGCTCTGCGTAATCATCTTAACAGTTCCACCAGCCTTATAGATAGCGTTGTTGACACGTGCCACTACAGCTTCTTTAGCAATGCTTGGAGTTGTTACGATATAAACCAGATCTCTATCCTTAATTTGAACGTAACGGTGACGACCAACAGCCATCTTTTGGAGACCATCGATTGGTTCACCCATACGACCATTTTCAAGGATAATCAACTCGTGGTCTTCAAACTTGTTCATGTCTTTTGGTTTGACAATAAGTTTTTCATGCTCCACAGTCAATTTTTTGAGACGAATGGCTGTGCGGACAATATTTTCAACGTCAAAACCAGTAAGAACAACGCGACGTCCATGATCAGCAGCTGAATCGAAGACTTGTTGAATACGTACCAAGTTTGAGGCAACTGCAGCAACAATAACACGTCCTTCTGCATCGGCAATGACTTGGTCAATTTCTTGACCAACTTCTGCTTCCGAAGCTGTTTGTTCAGTACTTGTCGCATTTGCTGAGTCTGACAAGAGGGCCAAGACACCTTCACGTCCAATTTCAGCCAAACGACCTAAATCAGTTTTGTAGTAAGGACGGGCAGCTTGGTCAAATTTGAAGTCACCAGTATAGACAATATTACCTTGGTCAGTTCCAAGAACAATCCCCATTGATTCTGGAATAGAGTGCGTTGTTTTGAAGAATGAAACTTCAGCATTCCCAAATTCAATTTCAGTTTCTGCGTCAATAACATGGAAATTATTGAATTTCTTAACGCCAGCATTCTTCACAAAAAGCTTAGCCAACTCAATTGTAAGTGATGATCCAAAAACTGGTGCTTTGACTTCTTGCAAGATATAAGGTAGGGCACCAATGGCATCGGCATGTCCATGCGTCAAGAAAATCCCTTCGATACGATCTCTATTTTCAATCAAGTAATCTAAGTTAGGAATGACAAAGTCAACACCTAGTTGTTCATTTTCAGGATACTTTAGACCAGCATCCAAGATAAAGATAGAGTCGTTAATCTCAACAATATAGAGGTTCTTAGCATTTTCACGTACTCCACCTAGGGCAATAATTTTAATATCGCTCATGCTTGTTTTTCTCCTTTTTAGTTTGACTCTCTTCTAGAGCCTATTTTTACAGACGGTCCAAGAAGCTGAACGTTCGTGCGAACAGTCTCCTTGTCGATTTACAGGCCACAACAAAAAGTTGCATACCCTTTAAGTATACAACTTTTTAGCTTATTTTACAATTTAGAGTCAAACGAGAGTTACTCAAACATAGCGTAGTAGTCTGTGATATCCAATTGACCTTTTTCTTCCTTGGTAAGGTCTTTAATGATTTGACCATCCTTCATAACGATAAGACGATTTCCGTATTTAAGGGCATCTTCCATATGGTGAGTAATCATCAAGGCTGTCAAGTGGTCGCCCGTCACAAACTCATCGGTCAACTCCATGAGAGCCACACTTGTCTTAGGATCCAAGGCTGCGGTGTGTTCGTCTAAGAGCAAGAGCTCGGGACGTTTAAGTGTCGCCATCAAAAGACTGAGTGCCTGACGCTGACCACCTGAGAGGAGACCTGCTGGTGTATCTAAGTGTTTTTCTAAACCATTACTGATACGTTCAATCAGACCTTGAAATTCCTCTGTGTAGAGATGAATTTGGCGTGATTTAAGACCTCGTTTTTCGCCACGGTATTTGGCAATCAAAAGATTTTCTGCAACCGTCATACGAGGAGCCGTTCCCATTTTAGGATCTTGGAAGACCCGTGAGAGGTACTTGGCACGTTTCTCAGCAGGCAGAGCCGTAACATCCTCACCCATGATGAAAATATGACCACTGGTCAACATGAGGGTCCCTGCAATGACATTGAAGAGGGTTGATTTTCCGGCACCATTTCCACCAAGAATGGTAATAAAATCACCTTCTCTAATGGTAAGATTGACATGGTCCAGGATGGTTTTTTCGGTATCAAAACCATTATTAACCTTAACAGTCGCATCTTTAAGTTCTACAATAGCTGTCATCGTGATAAGGTCACCCCCTTAAAGAATTTTCGGCGTAGGACAGGCGAGATCAAGCAAATGGCCAGAACAATCGCACTAAAGAGTTTGAGGTAGTTCGTGTTAAAGCCAAGAGCGATAACTGCTGTCAAAAGGAACTGATAGAGGATTGAACCAATACAGATGGCAATCAAACGTTCCAACAGAGTCAAGTTAGTCGCATAGAGGACCTCACCAATGATGATGCTGGCAAGACCAATGACGATAACACCAATACCTTTAGAAACATCGGCATAACCGTCCTGTTGGCTAATCAAGGCTCCTGAGAGGGCAATGATACCGTTTGAGATAACAAGACCCATCACTTCCATATTGTCTGTGTTGATACCAAAAGATTTGGCCATATCTCTATTATCACCTGTGGCAATATATGCTTGACCTAGGCGCGTGTTAAGAAAGGCAATCAAGGCAGTGATAACAATGGTTACAGCAATGAGACCAACAATCAAGAGGTTGTAGTCCTTGCTGAAAGGAAGTAAATCTTGAATAGTCTTAATATCAAGAAGTCCTAGGTTGGCCCTACCCATAATCATAAGCATGACTGAGTTAAGAGAAGTCATGACCAAAATCCCTGCCAAAATAGTAGGAATTTCTCCCTTAGTATAGAGGAGACCAGTCACAAGTCCAGCACCACAGCCGGCCAAAACAGCAACCAAGGTTGCTAAAATTGGGTTCCAACCAAAGTTCATAAGAGTTACTGCTACTGCCCCACCAAGAGGAAAGGAACCTTCTGTCGTTAAATCAGGAAAATCCAAGATACGGAAAGTCATGTAAATCCCAAGACCTAGGATTCCGTATAGAAGCCCCTGATAAATAGATGAAATAATCATAAGTCCTCCTTATTTATCAGCTTTAACAGCGATGTCTGACTGTTTAAGCACATCGTCAGGGATGGTGATGTTGAGGTCTTGAGCAACTTTAAGGTTGAGCGTTGGAGTACCATCATCAATAACATCAACTGGGATATCCTTAACTTTCTTACCTTTAAGAACCTTAACAGCACTACGAGCTGTGGCTTTTCCAAGTTCATATTGGCTTTGAGCAACTGAGGCCAAACCGCCCTCTTTCACCATAGTATCGACAGTCGTATAAACTGGAATCTTAGCTTGGTTGGCTGATGAGATTACTGTTGAAAAAGCTGAGGCAATAGTATTATCTTGAGGCGTCCAGATAGCATCTACCTTACCAGTCATGACTGACATAGTTGTATTGATTTCATTGGTTGATGGTACGGCATACTCGACCACATTTAGGCCATCTTTTTCAGCAAATTTCTTAAAGCTCTCAACCTGTGATTTGGAATTATCCTCGCTTGAAGCGTAGAGAATACCAATTGTCTTAGCATTTGGTGTCAATGATTTGACCAATTCCACTGTCTGCTTAATCGGCACTTGGTTAGAGGTACCAGTGACATTGCCTTCTGGATGCTTGAGGTCCTTAACCAATTTGGCCCCAACAGGGTCTGAGATAGCTCCCATAATGACTGGAATGTCCTTGGTAGCTGCCGCTAGCCCTTGTGCTGCTGGCGTTGCAATACCGATAACGACATCATTCTTGTCATTGACCAATTGTTTAGACATGGTTTGAATCTTTGATTGGTCCCCTTCGGCATTTAGGAGGGTGATTTTAACCTTGTCTCCCTTATAGCCTGCTTCCTTCAATCCATCCTCAATTCCCTTCTCGATTTGATCCAGGGCATCGTGAGTCACGAACTGGAGGATTCCTACTTTGACGACCTTATTAGCATTTTGGTGCTCTTTTTTGAAAAGATCTGTACCAATAGAACCGAGCGTCAAGATAGCTAAGAAAACCAAAGTCCAAATTAAACGCTTGTTTTTCATATGTGTCTCCTTCTATAAATTCTTCCTTTCTATTGTAAGTCATTTTCAGTCAATTAGCAATATTCTTAATTTATAAAAATTACCTTTCTCAAAGAAAAAGAATCAGAACACGATGTCTGATTCTTTTTCCTATTATTACTGATATTGTGCCAAGTCTAGCTTCATAATATAAAAGTAAAGGTCGCCATATTGTCCTTTGTAGCCAATATCATGTCCGTTTATCGTCACCTTAGTGACTGGCGTTGAATCCGGTAAGGCAATCCAACAAGCTTGCTGTGCTCTGACAAATTCATTGTAATCTTCAAAAGAAGTGTGTTTTTCTTGCTTTGCAGTATTTAAATAAGTTACTTCAATCATCGAGGGACCTCCTTTTAATCCTTTAATTAAATTCTAGATTACGCTTCCTAGAGAGTAAAGTCAATCATGACGACTTAAAAATCTAGTAGGCTAGCCCATACAAATAGACCCCATGGCAAATGCCATGAGGTCTATTTTAATTGGAATCTGGATTCTTAATGTCCTATACGACCGTTACATCATTTTAACGTTTGCGTCGTTTTGCGCCATAGAGTCCAAATCCAGCTAGAAGACTTGCCAAACCAAAGATTGCAAGGTTTGAATCCTCACTACCAGTTTCTGGAAGTTGAGCTGTCTTATCACTTGGATTGATAAAGTGAGCTTCTTCTTTTGTTTCTGGAAGTACTGGAGCCTTAGGCTCTTCTGTTTGTGGAGCTGGCTGTGGCTCTGGTGTCGGAGTTTTATCCGGCACTGGTGTTGGAGTCACAATTTGTTTGTAGATGTGTTGAGTATTACCATTTTCATCTACAATTGTCTTCACAAATTCATAACCTGGGATTTCTTTCTTAGGTTGTTGGCCATCTTCAGTTGGATAACCAGGGATTGGCGTACCATTTTCATCAACGTATGACGTCGTTACTTGCTCGTAGACATGTTCGATATCACCATTAGGTAATTTCTTAGTTTCTACGAAGCGGTAACCTGGAATTTCAACTTTTGGCTGTTCACCATCAACTGTAGGATATCCTGGGATTTCCTTACCTTCTTTATCAACAAACTTAGTGATTGGAAGGACAGTTGGTGTGTAGGTTGCTGAAGCCTTAGTACCGTTAACATCTTCACGAACCACTGTGACTGCTGGGGCAGTTCCTGTAAATTCAGTTTCTGGTGTGAATGTTACAGTGCCATCTGCAGCTACTGTGTAAGTTCCTACACCTGCAATAGTCTTAGTTGTTGAGCCATCTTCAAAGGTAGCTGGTACTTGGTTATTCATTGGTACACGGCTATCGCCTTCAGTGAAGCTTGGCTTACCTGTTTGCGTTTGACCTTTATTACCAATTGAAGTAACGGATTCTGCAGTTGGTGTTACTGGTGTTACAGTTGGCGTGTAAGTTGCTGTAATGGCTGTGCCGTTCTTATCAACACGTTTCACGGTCACACCTGTACCTGTTCCTGTGAATGCTTTTTCTGGGACGAAGGTTACAGTTCCGTCTGGAGCAACTGTGTAAGTTCCTTCACCTGGAATAACTTTAGTTGTTGAGCCGTCTTCAAAGGTAGCAGGTACATCATCATCCATTGGGACACTTGGGTTACCAGGCGTGAAGCTTGGTTTACCTGTTTGTGTTTGACCTTGGATATCTGTAGATGTTGCTGGCTCTGAAGTTGGTGTAACTGGAGTTACTGTTGGCGTGTAGGTTGCAGAGGCTTTGGTTCCGTTCTTATCTTCACGAACCACTGTTACAGCTGGTGCAGTTCCTACGAATGATTTTTCAGGAACAAAAGTTACAGTTCCGTCTGCTGCTACTGTGTATGTACCGACACCATCAACAGTCTTAGTCGTTGAACCGTCGTCGAAGGTTGCTGGAACGTCATTGTTCATTGGTACACGGCTGTCACCTTCGGTGAAGGTTGGCTTACCGGTTTGTGTAGCACCTTGGATATCTGTTGATTCAGTTGGTGTCGCTGTTGGAGTTACTGGTGTCACAGTTGGTGTGTACTTCGCTGTGATTTCAGTTCCGTTCTTATCAACACGTTTCACTGTTACGCCTGTTCCTGTTCCAGTAAATGATTTTTCTGGTACGAAAGTTACTGTACCATCTGGAGCAACGGTGTAAGTTCCTTCACCATCTACTGTCTTAGTAGTTGAACCATCTTCGAAGGTCGCTGGAGTATCTTCATCGATTGGAACATTTGGATCACCTTCAGTAAAGGTTGGTTTACCAGATTGTGTTTGACCTTGGATATCTGTCGATGTTGCATCTTCAGAAGTTGGAACGACTGGAGTAATCTTAGGTGTGTAAGTTGTTTCTACAGTTGTTCCATTAGTATCCGCAGCTTGAACCTTAACTGGAACCACATCACCTGAGTAAGATTTATCTGTTGGTGTGAAGGTTACAACACCTGTCTCTTTATCAACTGTGAAGGTACCAATAATATCACCCGCTGGTGATTTCGCAAACACTGCCGCTGCTGGTTGGCCATTTTCATCAAGAAGAGTAATGGTATCTTTGTCGATTGGAGCAACGGAATCTCCCTCGGTAAAGGTTACTGTTCCGGTCTGAACCACGCCTTGAGGACCAGTTGATTCTGCTGGTGTAGCAGTTGGAGTCACCGGTGTTACTGTTGGGGTGTAAGTCGCAGAAGCTTTGGTTCCGTTCTTGTCTTCACGAACCACTGTCACTGCTGGTGCTGTTCCAGTAAATGATTTCTCTGGAACAAAAGTTACAGTTCCGTCTGCTGCTACTGTGTAAGTACCAACTCCATCAACTGTCTTCGTAGTTGAACCATCATCGAAAGTAGCTGGAACGTCATCGTTCATTGGCACACGGCTGTCGCCCTCGGTAAATTCAGGCTTACCTGTTTGGGTTTGACCTTGTTTACCTGTTGTTTCAACTGGTGTCGCTGTTGGAGTTACTGGTGTCACAGTTGGTGTGTACTTAGCTGTAGCTGGTGTCCCATTCTTATCTACACGTTTAACGGTTACACCTGTACCTTCTCCTGTGAATGATTTTTCTGGGACGAAGGTTACTGTGCCATCAGGAGCTACAGTGTAAGTACCTTCTCCTGGAATAACTTTAGTTGTTGAGCCATCTTCAAAGGTTGCTGGTACATCATCATCCATTGGGATTGCAGGGTTACCAGGTGTGAAGCTTGGTGTACCTGTTTGTGTTTTACCTTGGATATCTGTAGATGTTACAGGTTCAGCAGTTGGAACAACTGGAGTAATCTTCGGTGTGTAAGTTGTTTCTACTGTTGTACCATTTGTATCAGCTGCTTGAACCTTAACTGGAACCACATCACCTGAGTAAGATTTATCAGTTGGTGTGAAGGTTACAACACCTGTTTCTTTATCAACTGTGAAAGTACCAATTTCTTTACCTTCTGGTGATTTAGCAACTACAGATTCTGCTGGCTGACCATTTTCATCAAGAAGAGTAATGGTATCCTTATCGATTGGTGCAACTGGGTCACCTTCGGTGAAGGTCACAGTTCCAGTTTGAACCACACCTTGAGGTGCTTCTGATTCAGCTGGAGTTGCTGTTGGGGTTACTGGTGTCACAGTTGGTGTGTACTTAGCAGTAACTGGAGTACCGTTCTTGTCGACACGTTTAACCGTTACGCCTGTACCTTCTCCAGTGAATGATTTTTCTGGAACAAATGTTACGGTTCCGTCTGGAGCAACTGTGTAAGTTCCTTCACCAGGAACGGTCTTCGTAGTTGAGCCATCTTCAAATGTTGCAGGTGTATCATCATCCATTGGAACATTTGGATTTCCTGGTGTGAAGGTTGGTGTACCTGTTTGCGTTTGACCTTGTTTGTCAGTAGATGTTGTATCTTCTGCAGTTGGTGTAACTGGTGTTACTGTTGGGGTGTAAGTTGCAGAAGCTTTGGTTCCGTTCTTATCTTCACGAACCACTGTTACAGCTGGTGCAGTACCGACGAATGATTTTTCTGGTACGAAGGTTACTGTGCCATCTGCTGCTACTGTGTAAGTACCAACACCGTCTACAGTCTTAGTCGTTGAGCCATCGTCAAATGTTGCTGGAACATCATCGTTCATTGGCACACGGCTATCGCCTTCAGTAAATACAGGTTTACCAGTTTGTGTAGCACCTTGAACATCTGTTGATTCAGCTGGTGTTGCAGTTGGAGTTACTGGAGTCACAGTTGGTGTATAAGTTGCAGAGGCTTTGGTTCCGTTCTTATCTTCACGGACAACCGTCACTGCTGGTGCAGTTCCAACGAATGATTTTTCAGGTACGAATGTAACTGTTCCGTCTGCTGCTACTGTGTAAGTACCAACGCCGTCAACTGTCTTAGTCGTTGAACCATCATCGAAGGTCGCTGGAACAGCTTCATTAATCGCTACTGTTTTCTCAACGCCATCTACTGTTACAGTTCCGCCCTTAAATTCAGGTTTACCAGTTTGCGTTGCACCTTGGATATCTTCTGTTTCAGCTGGTGTTGCTGTCGGTGTTACTGGAACGATTTCAGGTGTGTATGTTGTATCCACCTTGATACCGTTTGAACTTTCCGCTTGAACCTTGGCTGGAGTTACCACACCAGTGTATGATTTGTCAGTCGGTGTGAAAGTTACTTGACCAGTGGCTGAATCAATTGAGTAAGTACCAATTTCAGTTGTACCATCAGCGGCATAAGCTGGTGTGCTTGAAACTTCGTTACCTTCTTTATCCAAGAGTGTGTAGCTACTATCTTTGATCGTAATAGCTTTATCTTCACCATTCACTTGAACAGTTGTTCCTGCAAAAGTTGGTGTCCCTGTTTGCGTTGCACCTTGAACATCTTTAGAAGTTGCAGGGTTTGCAGTTGGAACTGCTGGCACAACAGTTGGTGTGTAGGTCGCATCTGAAGTAATGGTTGCAGTCTTACCATTAGCATTTGTAATAGTAGCAGTTGCCTGAACAGTTACTCCTTTTGCAGTACCAACAAAGTCTTTTTCTGGCGTAAATGTTACTGCTCCAGTCGTTGGGTCGATAGTATAGCTACCTTCACCTGCTACTGTCACTGTTGTTTCATCAGTTGGTTGACCAGTTGCTGGATCTACCAATTTCTTGCTTGTGATTTCAGCAGTCTTATCATTACTCAAATCAAAGGTTGGTGTTTGGGTTTGAGGAACGTTTTGAACATCCGCAGAAACCTTGTCTGTAGGAGTCACTGTGATTGGTGTGACTGTTGGTGTGTACTTAGCTGTTGCAGTCTTGATGTAATCCTGTTGGATCTTACCATCTTTGTTTCTACCAACTGGCGCTGACAATGTAACTTCCACACCTTTGGCTGTACCAGTAAAGCTTGGATCTGGAGTGAAGGTTACTTCACCCGTTGAAGGATTAATTGTATAAGTTCCTTCCCCTTCAACTGTTACAGATGGCGCATCAGTAGTGAGACCTGTGGCAGGATCCACCAACTTAGCAGGATATTCTGCACTTGGAGTGATTGCAATCTTGTCACCATTTGAGTTAGTCTCAGTTGTGTTAAAGGTCGGAGTTTCTTTTTGAGTCGCCCCTTGAACATCCGTCGAAGTTTTGTCTACTCCTTCGATTTCAATTGGAGTGACTGTTGGAACGTATTGACCATCCATGGTATTCAACTGACCATTAATGTTTGGTTCTTGATCTGGGAATTTTGTTGACCAACCAGTATCATAACCGTTGTTATCTGAACGACGGATAGAAATACCATCAGCTGTTCCAAGGAAGTTATCTTCAGGAATAAATTCAACGTCTACATCTTTACCGTTGGCAGTAATCTTGTACTTACCTTGTCCTGGAACGACATAGTAACCGTCCGCATCAAGAGTTGCACGGTTGCCATCTTTATCAACGATGTATGGTTCTACCGTTTCGTCAATAACGGCACTAGAATTAAGCTCATACTTGTGTTCTCCACGTGCTGTAAAGGTTACAGTTGCAGTTTGCTTCGCCCCTTGAGGACCACTTGTTTCCTTGAATTCCCCTTTTGGTGGGTGCGTAATTTGAGTTCTGAAGTCTTCCACTTCCCCTGAGAAGGCCATACCAGTTGGGCTCTCAATCTCGGTAGCCTTCTTGGCAATACGAACACGAGCACCTAGTTCTTTAACGCTAGGGTCGATATAAGTCTTGCTATTTGCAAAGGTCAACTCAACAGTGCCATCTTGTGTGATTGTAGCGAGATTTGAGCGTTCATCCTCATCGAATTTACCATTTTGGTTAAAGTCTACCCAACCATAGATATGTGCTTCTGAGGCTCCATCTGTATGAGCTTCTACTGACAGCTTGTAGTTCCCTGGGCGTGTACGGTCCATCTTGATCATCTCATTGGTTGAACCTTTAAGCTCATCTGGAAGCAATTGGTCAATTCCTTCATCGGCCGTAGTTGCCTTATCATCACCGAACCAGTCAAGAACAGTATTCTCATCCATATCTGGGCTCACATTACCAATATATGGTTGATTTACTTTAGCACCAGTTATACCATCTACAGTTGCAATGGTATGCATAGCTTTTCCGTATGACTCAGGAGCGTCCCCTTCATCAATTGGGAAGAATCCTAGCATTGCTGACTGTTTACCACCTGAAGCGACATAAAGTCCAACTTCAGAGGCACCACGCGTCATAACGATTGGAACAGTATAATTACCTTCAGAAATGTTTGGTCCAAAGATACCGGTTCCTAGACCACCTGTAACTTGGTCAGGATTTCCAAAATACTTCCAAGCTACTGGTTTCTTTTCTGGTCCAACTTGAGTAGATCTACGAAGTTGGTTTAAGTTGGTATTATTAAATTTAGGATTAGGTCCAAAAAGATTTTCAGTATCTTGTGGTGAATATGTTACAGAAGTACTTGGTCTGGTAAACTTTTTCCATTCTCCAATATGCTGCCAACCTTCTCCATTGGTAGTAAACATAACTAATTCACCTGGGTTAGCAGACTCCCCATCAGCCATAACAATAGCTGGCTTAACTGTCTTACCACGGAAGGTTGCAGAGATTTCAAACTGAACTCCAATATTTCCACCATTCAAAGCTGAACTTATGGTAGTCTTCTTGGTTTTCGTATCAATATTCTCAAATCTGATTTCAGTCCAATTATTTTGGGCATCAGCGACGATTTTGGCCTCTTCACCATTGTTAAAAGCTTGCTTAGCAGCATTTGAAGTGACTCCACTTACATAACCATTTTTTGCATTTGGATCATAGGTTGCTTTTTCAGCTTCTGTAGCCCCTTGATTTTCCATCCGTTTCTTATAGATTTCAGTCGCTTGGAAAGGTTTCAAAGATTTGACTTTTACAGTAACTACATAACCAGGCATGATTTCCTTGGTATAGGTAGACCCAACTTGAAGAGCCAATTTTTCTTCTAAGTTCTCAGTTGGTTTAACTTCACTTTTAGGAACTAATACTGTAGTAGTTCCTGTCCAGTTAGCTACATCTCCAAAGTCCAACCATGAGATTTGGCTAGCCATTGATTTGGCATCAACATTTGTAGTAAAGCCTGGTTTTTCAACTTTTGGAGTTGAGGTTGCGTCTTCTACATCATCACCAATCAAGTTTGGATCATGGGCATCACCAAGGGCACGACGTGTACGACGGCGACCAGAAGTTTCTGCTGTTACAACAGGTTGCACTACAGCAGACGCTTCGGCACCACTTGAAAGAGCATTCGTTGTAGAAGCTTCTGCTTGAACGTCCACACCTTGTGCTTCAGATGCTGTTTCTGAAGCAGGTGTCTCAGATGATGCTGATGTAACAGAGGCTGTTGTTGAAACTCCCATAGTATTGCCTACACTTGTAGAGCCAGCAACACTAGTGGTAGATGCTGCAGTAGTTGCTGACGTTGATGTAGCTGCTTGAGATGTTGTCTCACTAGAAGCTTGTGTTGTAGACGTTTCAGAGGTAGCTGCGCTAGCATTTGAAACGGTTTGAGACTGACTATTAGTCTCAGAAATTGATAAGAAATTTGCGACTTCCGTCGAAGCTTGAGCAGCAACAGCATTCTGAGAAGATGTCTCATCACTCACTGTAGCAGTAGTGCTAGCTACATCTCCTGCTTGGACTTGGTTAGCTGTTTCATCGGCAGATACTTGACTAGCAGTACCAACCATAACCAGAGTTCCAAGAAGAACGGAGCAAACCCCTACATTCAGCTTACGAATCGAAAATCGACTTATACGATCATTAAATAAATCTTTACCCACTTTGGTAATCCTCCACACTTATACTATTAAGTATCTCACCCCTCAATGAGATTAAAAGTATTTAAAAATACTAATCGTTAAATATTTTAACAAAATTCCTAATATTTGTGAAAAGAAATGCTCTTATTTTCAATTTTTTTATAAGGTTCACTTAAAAATAATCATGTAAACAGTAGAATGATTATAGATATCACTATTTTTATAAACATTTCAATTAATAATTTTATAATTATTTACTTTTGGAATTATCAGAAAAAAAAACTTATGATTTCATTTTTTTCAAAAATCGATTTTCAGAATTAATAATTCATTAGAACTTTTAAAATAGTAAGTCATTATTGAAATAAAAATGGTTGGTTATCAACTCAGTCCTTCTAAAAAATATAGCTTATAACCATCTTAACTATAGTTTAGAAGCCTATTTAACGACATTTTTTATCCTGTTGTTTTCAACAAAACCAAAATTTCTTTGAAAAGATAATTTCCCTCTTCTCTAAATACCTTCTAAGTCATATGACACTTAGAACTAAATCTGTTTAAAATACAAACCAAATCAGCCATCTTGCTTTAAACCATTCGGAATAAGTATGATATTCTTCACTTTTTCACTTGTTATTATTATCCAATTGATTTAGCTACCTAGGAAAAAAGCTCTATAATCTCTTCAATAGTTTAACCTACTAAATCGATTATAGAGCCAAAAAAAGAAGATCCAAAGACCTTCTTTCAATTTAAGTTCTACTTAAATTATTTTACTGTGCGGATACGCATAGTGTTTGTACCACCTGTACCTACTGGAACACCAGCAACGATAACAATGTTATCACCAGATTCTACAAGACCTGATTCCAATGCAACTTTTTCAGCAACATCAAACATATCATCAGTTGAGCTTGGTTTTTCAGTAACTACTGGAATAACACCCCAGTTAAGCATCAATGATTTTTGAGTAATTTCATCGAATGTTACAGCCAAGATATCAGCTTCTGGACGGTATTTAGAAATCAAACGAGCAGTGTTACCTGATTCAGTAAGAGCAACAACAAGTTTGATATCCATTGAGTTAGTAGCATCTTTAACTGCAGACGCAACTACTTCAGTCTTAGTTGAACGGTCAAATGTAGATGAATCAAGACGACCATACTCTTTAAGAAGAGTTTGAGCGTTTTTATCAATTGTAGCCATTGTACGAACTGATTCAACTGGGTATTTACCATTTGCAGATTCACCAGAAAGCATTGTAGCATCTGTACCATCGATAACTGCGTTGAATACGTCAGATACTTCAGAACGAGTTGCACGTGGTTTTTCTGTCATTGTTTCAAGCATGTTAGTAGCTGTAACAACAACTTTACCAGCAGCGTTTACTTTTGTGATGATCATTTTTTGGTAAACTGGAACCATTTCGAATGGTACTTCGATACCCATGTCACCACGAGCGATCATGATACCGTCAGCAGCTTCGATGATTTCATCAATGTTATCGATACCTTGTTGGTTTTCGATTTTAGCCAACAATTGAACGTGACCATTACCAGTTTCTTCACAGATAGCACGAACTTCTTGTACATCTTTTGCAGTACGTACGAATGAGATAGCGATAAAGTTAAGACCTTGTTCAAGACCAAAACGGATATCAGCGTTATCACGTTCAGCAAGTGCTGGGAAAGGAATTTTAGTGTAAGGGATGTTTACACCTTTTTGTTTAGCAATGATACCATCATTTTCAACATCAACGATGAATTCACGTTTTTCAGCATCTTTGTCTACAACACGAAGACCAAGTTTACCATCATCGACAAGAACTTGTTTACCAACTTCTACATCGTCAAAAACGTCAAGTGCACCTGCAACGTTCAAAGCGATAACGTCGCGAGTTGATTTGATACCTTGTTTAGTAGCAACACGAATTTGTTCACCAGTTTTGTATGCATACTCTTTAGCATCACCTTCGAACAATTCAGTACGGATTTCAGGTCCTTTTGTATCAAGAAGGAAACCTACTTTTTGACCAGCAAGGTCTTCTGCCATACGAACGACATCCATACGTTCACCTTGTTCAGCGTGGTCACCATGTGAGAAGTTGAAACGGAAAACGTTGGCACCTTCCTTGATCAATTGAGCAATGTTTTTAGCAGATGCTTCACGGTCAAGTTTTTCACCCCAGTAACCATCTTCACCAAATTTTTTGCCGCCACGGATTTCAACCGCAGGACCAAGTGTTGCAACGATTTTTACACGTTTATTCATGATAAATAAAACTCCCTTATATTTTTTGTCGCATTAGCGACGGTTTAACAATAATTTAAGTAACTGAGATTAGCTCAAGTTAGACAATGAACGGTTAAGGTCTGCAAAGTCAAGACGTGCTTTGTGAGGATTATTGACGATAATTTTACCGTCTTCAGTAAGACTGAACAAAGCTCCTTCTTCTGCTGTACCAAGGATTGGGCTTTCAACAAGCTCTTCATTGTGGATACCAACAGCTACACCACCAATACCTTGTTTAAGGAGGTCAACCGCATGTGCACCCATCCATGAAGCAAGAACACGGTCACGCGCAGTTGGTGAACCACCACGAACCACGTGTCCAATGTTTGTTGCACGAAGATCTGAAGTATCTCCAGCTTCTTTCATTTTAGCAGCAAATTCTTCAGCACCCATGACACCTTCAGCAACTACGATTACGTGGTGAGTTTTAGCACCTGATTCGTAACCTTCTTTAACTTTACGTACAACTTCGTTAATATCATACTCTTCTTCAGGTACGATAATTTGGTCTGCACCAGAAGCAATACCAGCCCAAAGAGCGATATCACCAGCGTTACGTCCCATAACTTCAACGACAAAAGTACGTCCATGACTGAATGCAGTGTCTTGAATCTTATCGATAGCTTCTGTTGCTGTTGCAACAGCAGTATCAAAACCAATTGTATAGTCTGTACCAACGATATCGTTATCGATAGTTCCTGGAAGACCAACAGCTGGGAAACCATGTTCAGTCAAACGCATAGCACCATGGTAAGAACCATCTCCACCAATAACTACTACACCTTCGATTCCATGTTTTTTAAGTTGCTCAATACCTTTAAGTTGACCCTCAAGTTGGGCAAACTCAGGATAGCGAGCAGACTGAAGGAAAGTTCCACCACGGCTGAGGATGTTGTCTACGCCTTTGGCATCAAGTTGGAAGATATCTCCTTCAACCATACCAGCGTATCCACGGTTAATGCCGAAGACCTCAATTCCTTCAGAAATTGCTTTGAGAACAACTGCACGAGCGGCAGCGTTCATACCAGGGGCATCTCCACCACTAGTTAAAACAGCAATACGTTTCATTATTCCTGATACTCCTTTTATATATTTAACATTTTCATTATAACACAAAGAATTCTAAATGACTTTAAATTTGAAAAGATTTATTGTTTTTTTTACCGTAAAACCGTTTTCAGCACATAAGGTGCTAATTCCCGATTAAGTTCCTCGTTCTTAGTTACTCTGTATCTTTGACTAACGATAGTTTCCTTACTTCCTTGATAACGGATAATGACAGGAATGTGTCCAGGATACTTAGCTAATATTTGAGAAACTTCTATGTCTTTATCATGATTCTCTAGTAAAATCCAGAAACGCTCCGTGCTAGCTTCCTCCATGTTTGACAAGATTAACTGAATGCGTCCATCACGCTCCTGGGTCCGTCCATCAAGATAAAAGAGACCACCTTCACTTAATTTATCCTTATGATAGAAATAAGTTTCTGGAAATAGGGTAACATCAAGTTTATTGATCCCATCAGTGACGTTCAGAAAGGCCATCTGATCACCTTTTTTAGTTCTGATAATTCGAACGGATTCTATCTGAACCAAAACTGTTGCCTTAGTATTAACAGCCAAATCAGAAATGGCTTGATAGGGACGAGAGGCCATTTTTTGAGCCAAGTGTAAAGGATGGGGGCTAAGCCCAACTCCTAGTAACTCCTGTTCTAAATTATAACGATCCTTCTGGCTATAGTCTTCATAATCAACCCAAGAGTAGGATGACTCTGCAAACAAACTTCCTAACTCATTGACAAAAGTAAAGAGGTTGCTTAAATTACCAATGATTTTCTGACGATTTGGTTCAAAAATATCAAACAAACCAATCTGGATAAGAGGTGTCAGACTATCGACTTTCTGATATTTGCTAGGAATACGTGTCAAAAAGTCTTCTATAGAAATGTATTTACCATTTTGTTTGCGATCCTCAATAATCCAAAGGGCAAAATCTCTTGGCAAGCCTTTGATAGTCTTAAGACCTAATACAATCTTTCCATCTGAAATCTTGTCCAGATAGGGAATTCTATTAATATCAAGGCTGGCTAGAGAAAAGCCATTTTCAATTGCATCCTTAATGTAATCACTAGACGAATAGTTTAACATGACGTCATAGAAAATCTGAGGGTAATGCGTTTTGAAATAGGCTAATTGAAAGGCTAGTGCTGAATAAGCATAGGCATGACTTCTATTAAAACCATAACCTGCAAACTTAGCCATCATACTAAAGAGTCGTTCAGCAATCTGTGGGTCACGCCCAAACCGACGACTTCCTTCCATGAACTCTTCGGACATCTTGGACATTTCATTGGCGTCTTTTTTCGACATTGCCCGACGAAGCAAATCTGCTTTTCCGAGTGTAAAGCCTGCAAATACTTGGGCAATCTGCATAACCTGCTCCTGATAAAGCATGATGCCATACGTAGGCTCAAGGATTGGTGCAACTACTGGATCAATCAAATTTACTTTTTCCTTACCATACTTACGAGCGATGAAATTATCTGTATAATCGCTAGCTCCAGGTCGGTTAAGAGAGGTTGTCGCTACCACTTCTTCGAACTTAGCAGGTTTAATCCGTTTAAGAAGGTTAATAGCACCCGCCTGCTCAAACTGAAATATTCCCTTAGTTTTACCCTTGGCAAAAAGAGCTAGGGTCTGTGGATCTTCCAAATCAATTGATTTGATATCTATAGCGACTCCCTGCTCTTCTTCAAGTTTCTCCTTCATTTTTTGAACAAAGGTCAAATTACGGAGACCCAAGAAATCCATCTTAAGCAAGCCATTGGCTTCGACTGCGGAGGCATCGTACTGAGTAATCATCATATCCTCACCAGCTTTTAGAGGAATATGGTTGGTCAGGTCATCGTCACTCATCACTATACCAGCAGCATGGATTGAGGTCTGTCTTGGCTGGCCTTCAATAGCCTTAGCAATCTCAAAAGCCCTCTGAAATTCTTGTCTTTGATTAATCAACTGTCTAAATGACATATTCTTCTCATAAACAGAGGTCAAGGTGTCACGAAAAGAAATCTTTTTACTAAGTTGTGACAGTTCAAATTCCTTGGCTCCGAAACGTTTAAAAACATCTCGGATAGCCTGTTTGGCCCCAAAAGTTGAAAAAGTAACAATCTGAGCAGAGTGCTTACTACCATAACGGTCCCTAACATAATGAAGAAACTCGCTTCGATAGATATCAGGCAAGTCGATATCTATATCAGGCATGCTATAACGTTCTTCATTTAGAAAACGCTCAAAAAGCAAGTCATTTTTAACGGGATCAATTCCAGTAATATCAAGGACATAAGCCACCAAGCTTCCTGCAGCAGACCCACGTCCCATTCCCATATAATAACCACGGCTACGCCCAAAGCGTAATAAGTCCCAGACAATCAAGAAATAATCATCAAAGCCCATCTGATGAATGATAGACAATTCTTTGTCTAAACGTTCCTGATAAACTGCTGCGCTTAACTTTTTAGTTTCTAATCCAGATTGGGCTAATTGGCGTAATTGGTCAACTGCTGGCATATCACGATTAAAACGGGGAAGCTTCAAATCCGTATCAAATTGATAAGTAATGTCTGAAACAAGTTGCTCCAAATTGTTCAAAGCCTCTGGAATATCACTATATGCACTTTCCATTTCTTGAGGCGAGAAAAGAAGCTGATTCATAGGACAAATAGAGGCCTCTGACAAGGAAACGTTTTGTGAGATGGCGTGTAACATCTGAATCGTCGAGCGATCTACATTCTCAAAATAACGCACTGTATGTAAAGGAATTACAGGATAATCAAACTCTTTGCCAGCATCTTCTGGCCTTACCCCAATAAAAACCTCTGAATCAAGAGTCATCCCTGGCTCCCAGTCTTCACTCGGAAGGATGAGGGCAATAGCATTCAGATAGTCCGAAAAAGCTGTAAACTCGCGTTGCCCTGAGGAGAGCTCTGTTGCCAACTTCATCAAATTTTTATAGCCCTGATTATTTTTTGCTAATAGACGAAAAGGAATTTTTCTTCCCTCGTAAAATAGATTAGCTTCCATACCAATCAAAGGACGTAAACCGTTGCTACTTGCAAACTGAGCAAAATGATAAGCAGCATAGAGATTGTCACGATCCATCAAACCAAGGGCTTGATAGCCAAGCTCTTTGGCACGCTTAATGTAGGTGGTCAAATCTACAACACTATCCATGAAACTATAGACAGATTTTGTATCCAATTGTGCAAACATGAAGGCCTCCTTTCTATCCTTCTATTATAGCATACGCTCCTTGTAAAAACGCCTCTACCATGTTAACTGTTTCAAACAAAAAGAATGAGATAGAACAACACCTTAAACATTGTCCTTATCCCATTCTTTTAAGTCCTCATTATTATTTTACAAACACATCATTGTTTCTTATTGCCAATATGATGGGCGTTGTTTTTCATAGGCAGCAATCAAATCTTCATATTGAAGAGTGATTCCAATATCGTCAAGCCCTTCAACCAATTTACGTTTCCACTCATGATCGATATCAAATGGAAACTCTCCTGCTGAAGATTTAATCACTTGGTTTGGAAGGTCAATCGTAATTTCCTCACCTGCAGGAAGAGCAGCCAATTTTTGACGTACTTCCAAGGGTTGAACGATTGGCAACATACCATTCTTCAATTCATTGTTATAGTGAATATCTGAAAATGATCCAGCAATAACACAACGGAAACCGTAATCTTCCAATGCCCATGCAGCGTGTTCACGAGATGATCCCGAACCAAAGTTATCACCAGTAACCAAAATGGTCGCATCGCGATACTCAGGTTTATTGAAGACGAAATCAGGATTTTCATCGTAATCATCATTAAGGTAACGCCATTCAAACATCAAATTCTTACCGAAACCTTTTTTATCAACAGCTTTCAAGAATTGTTTAGGAATGAGTTGGTCCGTATCGATGTTATCATTCATCAAAGGTACTGATTTCCCTGTATAGACGGTAAATTTTTCCATTATCTTCTCCCTTATGCTTGAACTTCTGGCATATCGCGGACATCTACAAATTTACCAGCGATTGCTGCAGCTGCTGCCATTGCTGGACTACAAAGGTGAGTACGAGCACCATATCCTTGACGTCCCTCGAAGTTACGGTTACTTGTAGATGCACAGTGCACACCTTCTGGAACATGGTCTGGGTTCATACCAAGACACATTGAACAACCTGGATCGCGCCATTCAAATCCTGCATCCATGAAAATTTTATCCAAACCAAGACGTTCAGCTTCTTTCTTAACTGGACGCGAACCTGGAACAACAATAGCTGTCAATGTCGGTGAGATATGTTTTCCTTTAACGAATTTAGCAGCTAACTCAAGGTCGCTAAGACGTGCGTTAGTACAAGAACCAATGAAGACATAGCCAAGATCAATATCTTTAGCATATTCACCAGGCTTAACGTCCATATACTCGTAGGCACGTTCATCATTAAAGTCCTTGATTTCTGGGAATGGTTGATCAAACTCAACACCCATTTCAGGGTTAGTTCCCCATGTAACCATAGGTGCCAATTCTGAAACATCAATAGTAATCACTTTATCATATTCAGCATCTGGATCTGAAACCAAAGTTTTCCAGTCGGCTACTGCTTCTTCGAATTTCTCACCCTTAGGTGCGCACGGACGCCCCTCAACATAATCATAAGTTTTTTGGTCTGGATTCATAAGACCCATCTTGGCACCAAATTCAATAGACATGTTACAGATGGTCATGCGTTCATCCATTGAAAGAGCATCGATAGCTTCACCACAATATTCAACTGCGTATCCTACACCAGCATCAACGCCATAGCGTGCAATGAGTGCAAGAATAAAGTCTTTTGAATAAACACCTGGCTGTGGTTTACCAACAAATTCAACCTTCATTTTCTTCGGTTTCACTTGCCACAAACATTGTGTCGCAAAGACATGTTCTACCTCAGATGTACCAATACCAAAGGCAATAGCACCAAAGGCACCATGAGTAGCCGTATGACTATCTCCACAAACGACAAATTTTCCTGGTTGACTACGACCTGTTTCAGGACCAACCATGTGGACAATCCCCTGACGAGCAGTACCGTGGGTAGCCGCATCAATACCAAATTCCTCAACGTTTTTCGCCAAAGTATCAATTTGGTTTTTAGAAATAAGGTCACGAATGTTAAAAATATCAACCGTAGGGACGTTGTGGTCTGTCGTACCAAAAGTTAAATCTGGGCGACGAACTTTACGTCCAGCATCACGAAGTCCTTGAAAGGCCTGTGGACTTGTAACCTCGTGAATATAATGCTGATCCACATACATTAATTGTGGTTCGCCCTCGTTTCCAGTAACGACGTGGCGTTCCCAAAGTTTATCAAAAATTGATTTTCCGCTCATAAAATACTCCAATTATAATCTAAGGATTAGCTAATCCGAAAGTCTTGTTAGAATAAGGTATAAAAGAAAGACATCTATAACAATTCCTATAAGCCAGCAAAGCTTAAAGTACCATTTGTTAATTTTATGTCTAAAAAGTCTCCCACCTAGAAAGGCACCAATACCACCAAAGATCAGTGTCTGTAATAATAATGCCTTCTCAGAAATCCGTCTCTTATGTCGGATAGCCTTATGTTTATCAAGGCCATAAACGGATAAGACGACTAGATTCCACACCAACAAAACACTTAGTAACACTAATTTCAGTGTCATGAGTTTAGAGATTGCCAATAATAGCTGCTGTCATTTCAGCAGTCGAAGCCTGACCACCCAAATCACGTGTCAAGATGCCTTGATTCAAGGTCTTATCAACAGCATTTTCAATCAATTCTGCCCCTTCAGTTTCATTGAAACTTTCACGTAACATCATAGCTACTGACAAAATCATTGAAATTGGATTGGCAATACCTTGACCAGCGATATCTGGTGCTGAACCATGGATTGGTTCATAAAGACTTGGACCATTTTCAGAGTGACTGGCAGATGGCATAACACCTAAAGTTCCTGGAAGGACACTTGATTCATCAGACAAGATATCACCAAAAAGGTTTTCTGTCACAACCACATCAAAACGAGCTGGGTTGGTAATCATAATCATTGCGGCACTATCAACGAGCTGATGTTCAAGGGTGACATCTGGAAACTCCAAAGAAACTTCATCAGCAACCTTACGCCACAATTTAGAAGTTGCCAAAACATTTTGTTTATCAATGCTAGTGACCTTTTTGCCACGACCTTGAGCAATCTTGAAGGCACGACGCATGATACGACGAATCTCATCTGCTGAATAATCATTGATATCGCGAGCCTTATCTTCTTCCAAAATGTGCTCACCAAAATAAATACCACCTGTGAGCTCACGAACAACGACGAAGTCTACGCCCTCAATACGCTCAGGTTTAAGAGGTGACAAGTGTTTCAAAGCATCAAAGATGCGGACAGGACGGATATTAGCAAAGAGATTCAACTCCTTACGAATGGCCAAAAGTCCTTGTTCAGGACGAACTGGCGCATTGTCATATTTAGGTCCACCAATTGCAGCCAAGAGGATAGCATCTGCTGATTTAGCAGCATCCAAAGTTGACTTAGGAAGTGGATGACCCTCGGCATCAATGCCAGCACCACCAAATGGTTTAGCATCGATGTCGTAATCAAATCCAATTTTTGAAGCTACTTTTTCAAGAACTTCAAGACCTGCTGCCATAATCTCAGGTCCAATTCCATCACCTGAAAGTGTTACAATTTTCTTTGTCATGTTTAACTCCTCTTCGGCTTATGGAAGGTCACGATAAGAAACCTTACGTGCCATCTCACCAGCATTTTCTTTTTGAACCAATGTATTAGCATTGATATAGGCAATTGCTGATGCTTTCAAGACATCAAAGTCCAAACCAGATGCATTGAAAATAGTATCTGTATCTACATTTTCTACAGTTACAAGTACACGCGCTTGCGCATCAATACCATCAGTTACTGCGTCAATATTATAAGAAGTCAAGCGAACTGTTTGGTTGAAGAATTTGTCAATAGCATTGAAGATAGCTTCAACTGACCCTTGGCCATTTGCCAAAAATTCAACAGATTCACCATCTTCATTAGCCAAGCTTACTGTAGCAGTGATTGTTTCATCAACATTAGTAGTCAAACGAAGATCTTCGAAGTGGAAACCTTCTGGATTATCTACACTTGTACCAGCAACAAGTGCACGAATATCTGCATCAGTAATATCATGTTTTTTCCCAGCCAAGACTTTAAATTTGGCAAAGAGTGGTTTGATATCTTCTTCCACAAAGTCAAGCTCAAGTTCTTTCAATTTTTCAACAAAGGCATGACGTCCTGACAATTTACCAAGAGGAAGACTGTTACTCTTCACACCTACCAATTCTGGTGTGAAAATTTCATAAGTTTGTGGGTTCTTAAGAACACCATCTTGGTGGATACCTGATTCATGAGAGAAGGCATTTCCACCAACAACAGCTTTATTTTTAGGAACAGGAATTCCAGAGAAGCGAGAAACAAGCTCTGAAGTATTCATTGTTTCATTAAGAACAATATCACTTGTTGCTTGGAAAAAGTCTTCACGAATTTTCAAAGCAACAGCTACTTCTTCAAGAGCAACATTACCCGCACGTTCACCGATACCATTAACAGTTCCCTGTACACGTCCAGCACCGTGTTTAATTGCTGTCAAAGTATTTGCAGTTGCCATACCGAGGTCATCGTGACAGTGAACACCAAAAACAACTTTATGGTCTGATTTAATATTTTCAGTCAAATGATCAAAAATACGTGCAAACTCTTCTGGAGTCGTAAATCCTACTGTATCTGGAATATTAATATATGATGCACCAGCATCAACCGCTGTTTGAACAACTTCAGTCAAGAAATCAAGCTCAGTACGAGTAGCATCCTCTGGTGAAAACTCAACAACATCGAAACGTTCACGCGCATAAGTCACATGCTCTTTTACAGCTTCAAGAATTTCTTCTTTTGATTTCTTCAATTTAAACTCACGGTGAATTGGACTTGTTGCGATAAAGACATGAATTTGTGGATACTTGGCATCTTTCAAAGCCTCATAACAAGCATCAATATCAGATTTTACTGAGCGAGCCAAGCCGGTAACAGAAGTTGTTGTCATAGCTTCTGCAATTTGTTTTACTGCCTCAAATGAATCTGGACTAGCTGCAGGGAAACCTGCTTCGATTACAGAAATTCCCCATTTTTCAAGTTGCTTAGCAATGGCAACTTTTTCTTTGATTGAGAAGTTAACTCCAGGTGTTTGTTCCCCATCACGAAGACTTGTATCAAAAAATTCAACTTTACGCATAGACAATCCTCTTTCTAAAAGTAAAAACGATAGTAGTAAAAAAACATCTCACTCGGAAACCCAAGCGAGATGTTTTTACCTCCCGCTTGGTAAGCCAAACAGGACTAATGCTTCTGCACTAGCCCTCATTACGCAATAGCAAAACAGTTGTAGTTGCGAATGTCATTTGACTCATTTCCTTTCGATGTATCTTAGTTAATATGATACATCTTTCCAAGTTGAAAGTCAAGGAAAAATTACTGAATTGACTGACTTTTCTGACCGTTTTTTACAATTTTTTTCAGAAAAACAAAAAAGCCCTATTGTAAAATGAAGTGCAACACAAAAGACATGTTCATCTGATATACTAGAGTTGCGAAAAACAGTATAAAG
>OKWN01000232.1_pt1 | contig 38821 bp, 46 predicted proteins | sample 1607151 | NCBI WGS metagenome assembly OKWN01 (sample SAMN07501046, study PRJEB24779) | human gut metagenome | isolation source: stool | host: human infant | place: USA: Pittsburgh, PA | reverse complement strand
ATATTTTGTGAAACCCCATAAAACTCTCCATACTCACTTATGTCTATATTGCATTTACCGTTTTGTAAGTCTAAAGTTATATTACTACTGCAGTCCACCACATTTAGAGGATAATATAGATAATAGAAAAAATCTCCGTATTCTTGGAATACATAATGAGATAAAGTGTACTCAAGTTTTACATTCAAAGTTTTGAAATCCTCATATTTTTGAAAAATATCCATTTCTATATAATAAGATTCTCCTGGCATAAGTATATTGGAGTTTTTATTATTATTTGTATCAAATATATGTGTTTCATAAGGTACATTTAAAACTAGAGGCACATCACTTTTATTTTCCATTTCAAATTGTAACTTTGAATTATTTTTACCTAAATATAGTTTTTCTATTTTAATATTCACATTATCACTGCTTTTTTCTTCGTTAATATTAATTACTTTCTCATAATATTTTTCATCTTTAGAAAGAGTTTCTACAATATTATTTTCCTTTTGATCATTTAAATAAGGGTCATCTTCTTCGTAGTTATAATCTTCGTTGAAAACATAACTACTATTATATTCTGCATAATCTTTAACTAAAATATATCCTCTATAAATTATCAAAGCTACAACCGCAAATCTTGTGATAAAACTAAATAAAATCTTCTTATTACTTATTCTTCGTGCAGATATCATATTTACAGTAATAGGACTTTTTGAAAAAATACCATGAACTACTTTCATTGTGTCCATTTCAGAAAGTCCGCAACTATCCTCTGATATAATTTTGATTTCTCTTTTGTGATTAAAATCAGTTAAAGTTAGTTCATAATATATTCTTTTTCTTGTATAGCTTGATGGAATATCTGATAAATCTATACTTCCCCTTCTATTTCTGTGCTTAGTTTTTTCTATTACACCTGTACATTTTCCTGTAGTTAGTGTATATAATCCAAATACTGACTCTATGATTATAGTAAAATGCTTTATTATAAAGTATAAAAAGAAAATATTAAATAAGGATTTACCCATAAATAATAAAACAAAAGCTAGTGTTGATATGAATAGTATAAATGAAGAAATAATTATATTGTAAATTCTGTATTTAAATGAAACTCTCTCTCTACCATTAAACCATATTTTTCTTCTCCACCATCTTGTATCTACATAATCATCAACATCAATGGCAGATATTTTTTTCAACCACTCAATCTTTCTATTACATATGTAAGATTTAAAATAAATCATTTTACCATAAAAAATAAATAAAACTAATATATTTAATAATAAACAATTATATATAATCTGACTGTTGTAACTTTTTATTATTAGATATATTGAAAATAAAATGGTTATTCCTATAAATATTTTATATTTTAATAACTTCCTATTTACAACTTTTAGCTTATTTTCATCTTCACTTATTTCTAAATCTCTTCCTTCAATTATCACTCCACCACATACAAAACCTATAAATAATATATTAAATAGTATTTGTTCTATTGATAAGTTGCTTTGCATTATATTTGAGTTAATTGAGTTTACATTACTAAATATGCCTAAGTTTTCTGCAACTTCTATTGTTTCCATAAGATATATTACAAATAGTATATATAACATATTTATTAAAGAATTTACTGAATGTTTTTTGTTCATCTCTCCTCCATAAAAGTACATAATTTCACTACTTAATTTATAATCTTAAAAATTTATTTTCTTAATTTTGTATTGATCAATACAAATTTTTTAATCCATTCCTATAATTTGAAATTCTTTATTTCTTAATATGTTAAGTAACTGTTCATCTGATGTAATTTTATTCTTTGTACAAATACCTGTTCTACATAAATCTTCCTTTTGGTGTACATCACTCCCACCTGTAGCTATAAGTCTTGGATTTTCTTCATAAACAACTTTTGTCAAATCATTATTATTGTTGTGTCTTGGGTTTTGGTTATTTACCTCAATACCATGTAAATAATTTATGTCCTCTAATTTACTGCCTTTTTGTCTATGAGGGTGAGCTTGGATAATGATTGCTTTATCTTTGAATTTATTATAAAAATCTTTTAGGCCCATCTCTATCATCCATTCATTTTCTAGATAATCTTCTTTTTCAAATCCAAATACTAAAAAGTCATTTGTATCATTGTTAAAACTAATTTCCATCCCTAGGCCTATGTAAAAATCTTTATCCTTACAATATTCTATACCTCTATCATAGCTATAAAAGAATTCCTTTGTTTTTTCTTTCCAATCTTCTCTTCTACACTTTCTGAAGTAACCTTTTCTCAAATGGTCTGTAAGGACTAATCCCGAGTAACCTTCTTCTATGTATTTGTCTATTATTTCTTCTATACTTAAGCGCCCGCAAGGACTGATTTCTTTTGTGTGTATATGTAAATCGTATTTAAATTTCATCTGTCTTCCCCTTATCTTATAACTTTACTATTATATTATATAAAAAATACCTAAGTTGAAAACTAATAACTTAGGTATTTTTTTATTTATTTTTTATTAGTAACTCTAACATTGTTTTTATTTCTATTTCTATTGTTGCTTCTCTTTGGTCTATTATCATTTTTATTAACCTTATTATTTCTTGATTCTTTAGCATCATTTGCACTATTTACATATGCATGATCATTTACAACTTCAATTTTCTTATTTATTAATTTTTCTATTGAATTATAAAGATTTCTTTCTTCTATAGAACAAAAGGCTATGGCTGTTCCACTCTTCCCTGCTCTTCCTGTACGTCCAATTCTATGAACATAAGTCTCAGCAACTTCTGGCAAGTCAAAGTTAATTACATGAGATAATTCATCTATATCTATACCTCTTGCTGCTATATCTGTTGCCACTAGTACTCTTGTTTTCTTCTCTTTAAAATTGTTTAAAGCAAGCTGTCTTGCATTTTGCGACTTATTTCCATGAATAGCTTCAGCAGTAATTGATGCATTCACAAGATCTTTTGTTATCTTATTTGCTCCATGTTTTGTTCTAGAAAATACAAGAACAGATTCCATAGATTTATCTTTTAATAAATCGATTAATAAAGATTTCTTTTTTCTACTACTTACAAAATAAATACTTTGCTTTATAGTTTCTGTTGTAGATGACACTGGTGCAACTTCCACTTTAACAGGATTGTTAAATATTGAATCAGCAAGCTTTGATATTTCCTTTGGCATTGTAGCTGAGAAGAAAATATTTTGACGAACTTTTGGCAGGTATTTTATGATTCTTTTCACATCATGAATCATTCCCATATCTAGCATACTATCAGCTTCATCTAAAACAAAATACTTAACATTATCTAGATTGATGAATTTTTGATTATATAAATCAATCATTCTACCTGGTGTGGCTATTAATACATCTACACCTTTCTTCAATGCCTCTGTTTGAGGATTTTGTGAAACTCCACCAAATATTACTAAACTCTTTATATTTGTATGTTTTGAATAAGTCTTAAAGTTCTCACCTATTTGTATGGCAAGTTCTCTAGTAGGTGCCAGTATTATAGCTTTTATATTCTTTTTACTTTTTCCCTCATTATATATATTTTGTAATATAGGAATAGCAAAAGATGCTGTTTTACCAGTTCCTGTTTGTGCACATCCTAGTAAATCCCTACCTTCCAATAAATGTGGAATTGATTTTTCTTGTATAGGAGTTGGACTTTTATATCCCTCCTCTTCTAGTGCCCTTTGTATGGGCTCTATTATATCTAAATCTTTAAATAACATGATGTCTCCTTCAATTATTACTTTTATATTAATTTAATTATCTCACTAAAAAATAAACACTTCTCATTTGTGCTTCATACACAACCTAAGAAGTGTTAGTCTTCTATATTATCATACTTTTTTATAAATATCTATTTTTATTAAAATAAAATCATTAAATCTTCTTGTCTATTTTTAATTTCATTTATAAAAAATAAATTATCCTCTATCATCTTTTAAGAGTGCTTCTAATTCATCTTTTACATACTTAATTTTTATATTACTTAAATCAATATTTTCACCTAATATTAATGGCGATTCTTGTTTAAATAAATACTTACCACGATTAGAAGTTCTTTCTATTTTCTCAAATTTTGTAGTTGTACTTATTTTATCTCCAACAATCTCTTCTTTTTTCACTAAAAACTTACTTTCTTTATCAAAATAAAGATTTAAGTTTCTACTAATATATTTTATTACCGAAGTATCTGAAGTCTTTTCTTCTCTAAAAAAAGTGCCTTTACCCTGTTCTAAAGTACTTAATATATCATCTTCAAATTGAGAATAGTTTTCAAAATTCTTTTCATTTTCTTTAGCTATACTCTCATCCAATTTGGTCATTACCCCTTCGAATTCCTGATCATCTTCTCCTATAAATAGGTATTTACTTCCCTTATCATAAAATATCATTCTATTAACTAATTCATTATTTTCATATGTATCCATTTGTTCTAAGCCATTTTCTCTATCAACATATGTATCTATAGTATATCCATCTGATTGAATCTCAGTAATATGTTCAATATAGTTATTACCTATATCTGCTTGCTTTTTAGCTTCTTCAAATACTTCCAATTGTTCTTTTCTAGTCACATTTCTCAGTTTTTCAGTTGTTTCGTTATATACTACAGAACCTGAAAGCAAAATTCCCACAATTAATATACAACTTCCTATAATTTTTTTCTTCATTTATTGCATTCCCCTTATATTATTTTTCTACTATATTTATTTTACTATTTTTTTACAATACTAAAAAGATATTAATTCATTAAAACACTTAATAGCATAAGCATCTGTCATACAAGAAATATAGTCAACAATGGCTTCCTTATAAACATTTTCATTGTTTAAAGTGCCATAAATCTTTTCATTATTAAGACTACTCTTCAAATCCTTACTATCAAAAATACTCTCATCACAGTATTTTATTATCCATCCTTTAAAATCACTTATAACAAACCTATACTTCTTATCTATATTAGCTTGTAAATTATTAATGGTATTTTCTTTGTCATAGTACTTAAATAGTTCTTCAAATATACTGTTAATTACTAGGTTTGCATATTTTTTATAGTAACTAAACTTCTTATTATCATATATTTTTTCATAATTGAATTTTTTTATAGAGTCAATGAAATTCTGTTTTTCATGAGAAAAGCAAATCCCATTTTCAATAGAGCTGTTTTCAATAAGATCACCCATTAGTTCGTGCATTATTACTGAAGTGTTTACTGTTTTTTGACCGTACTTAAGCCCTAGTTCGTACACATCTTTTAAATCGTCACGACTAATTATTTTTAGAAGAAGTGCGTCTTCTATATCTCTGCCCAGGTATGCTATTTTGTCTGAAATTTTCACAACACAACCTTCCCAAGTATAAGGCTGTACTTGACCAGGATTTGTTATGGTATTCAAATCTATATATTCTTTTCTTGGAAAAATCCCATTTTCATCCACCTCACCACAATGACATATAATCCCATCTCTCACTGCATAAGTAAGATTCAAATTACTCATATTTCCCTTATTATCTTGCAATAATTCCAACTTATCAACTACCCTCAGGCCATTTTTTTCATGCCAAAAAGAATAATCTAGATTGTCTTTTAATATTTTTTTAATTACATTTTCACCTTCATGTCCAAAGGGTGCATGGCCTAAATCATGACCTGTGGCTATGGCTCTTGTTAGTTCATAATTTAACCCAAGTGATTTAGCTATGATATAACTAACAGACTCCACATGTGATACATGCTCCATCCTAGTACAAATATGGTCGTTTTGTGTGTTAAAAAATACTTGCGTCTTATGTTTTAATCTTCTATATGCTAAGCTGTGCAAAATTCTAGTATAATCTCTTTCAAACTCAGTTCTCATATCATTATTTCTAGTGTATAACTCATTTTGCCTAAAAGTTGCTTTTTGGCAATTGCTATCTTCATTCATTGCCACATGAGAAAATTTCTTGTACATAATCACCCTCCACATATAATTCAAATATAAGCTATATATTAAGAATATTATAGCACTATTTCCCTATATATCTTACATTTCCTCCCAACTGATTAGCATAAAATTCGCTTTGCTCATGTCACCATCCTCTCTTTATTAATCAAAAACAATTCCCTTGTATTAATAGTTTTTTAAATAATTATAAAAAACATTAAATCTAATAATTAAAGTAGCAAATCTAATAATTTATATAAACATAATAAATTAAATAAAGCTTCAAAAATTTTTATGATATAATATGCTTATCAAATACAAGAAGAGAATTATTGATATGAAATTTGATTTGAACAGCACGATTTTTGTAATGAGAAAATATCTAGATATACCAAGTCCAACAGGGTATACAGATATTGCTGTTTTGGAGTGTAAGAAAGACTTTGAAAAATTAGGCTTAGAATGCAATCTTACAAAAAAGGGATGCTTAATAGCAACTCTTCAAGGTGAAGATTATGAAAATCAAGTGACAGTCTCAGCTCATATGGATACCTTCGGTGCCATGGTTAAAGAAATAACTTCTGATGGAAAACGAAAATATCACAAGATTGGTGGTGGTTGCTGGGATCTATTGAATGTGAGAACTGTACTATAATCACTAGAAAGAATGGTGAAATAAGAGGTACTGTTGTTTTTAAATATTCATCTACTCATACATATGGACAAGCTCTAGCTACCAATGAAAGAAATAATGATACTATGATGATTAGACTTGATGAAAAAGTTAACTCTAAAGAAGATGTACTTAATTTAGGAATAAACGTAGGTGACTTCATATAAATTCTATCCTACTTAATTGTGATATATTAAAGATAAATATCTCTAGCCTCGATCTATTTATGGCATTTATCATATATACAAATGAAACTCCTGATATGGATTTTATTATTGTTCCCATTATTATCCGACATAAAAATTGTAAAAATATAACTCCATAAATTAGTGTTATCATAGTAATTAATTTTTATATAAATATGATAAATTTATTTTCTGGTAACATAAATAAGGTATATATTGGTTTAGTTTTATTAAAAAAATCTTTGTACCAAATTACCAGTACATAATATAAACACCAAATTAATGCTCCTATTAAAAATGTAAAAGATAACATATATATCATCTGTATCAAATCAGCGAATCTGATTATCTCTCTTCCTGACTTTTCCTTAAATACTGATATTCCTATTTTATAACCTAATATTGACTCTGCCTCTAAAATATTTAAATACATAAAAAGAAAATATTCCTACATTACAAAAAAACAATAAAACATTTACCAACTATACACTTAGTATAAAGTTTAAAACATTCGTAATATTATTTATATTTTTTAAAATAAATATTGTATTTTTCGTATATATACTATAAAATGTAAAAAACACATTTTTTTTGGAGGGCAATAAGACAACATGAGATTTAAGAAATTATTATCACTAGGAATTATTTTATCAATGACATCTTCAGTATTAGTAGGATGTTCTTCAAACAAAGATAACTCTAAATCATCAGGTGAATCTTTAAAAATAACTTTAGTTGCAGACGTTGGTGGTATCAACGATGAATCATTCAACCAAAGTGCTTGGGAAGGTTTACAAAGAGCTAAAGATGAATTAGGTGTAGATGTAAACGTACTAGAATCTAAGCAAAGTTCAGATTATGTACCAAATGTGGAAACAGCAGTAGACAATGACTCAGACTTAGTAATAGGTGTTGGCTTCCAAATGAATACAGCCATAGAAAATGCTGCAAAGAGCTATCCAGAAACTAACTTTGCAATAATAGATGCTTCTTTTGAGAATCAACCAGAAAATGTATCTTCTTTAATGTTTAATGCACAAGAAGCTTCATATTTAACTGGAATAATAGCGGCTAAGAAAAGTGAAACTAATAAAGTAGGATTTATAGGTGGTACAAAAGAAGCTGTAATAGAAACTTTTGAATATGGATTTATGGCAGGAGCAAAAGCTGTGGACAGTAATATTGAAGTTTTAAGACAATATGCTGATACATACACAGATGCATCAAAAGCAAAATCAATTGCTAACTTAATGCACTCAAAAGATGTAGACGTAATATTTACAGCAGCAGGAAGTGCTGGTTTAGGACCAATAGAAGCTGCTAAAGAAAACAATAAAATGGCTGTTGGAGTTGATAAAGACCAAAATTCTCTAGCTCCAGAAAATGTAATAACTTCTGCAATTAAAAGAGTTGACGTGGCTGTTTTCAACACTGTAAAAGATTTACTAGAAGGGAACTTCAAAGGTGGTCAAGTTAATGTATTTGGCTTAAAAGAAGATGGTGTTGGTATATCTGAAACTACTTCAAAAAATGTAGATAAGGAAATATTAGCTCTTGTAGAAGAACATGCACAAAAAATAAAAAATGGAGAAATAAAAGTTCCATCAAATAAAAAAGATTACGAGGAATTTCTAAAGTAGATTAATCTACTTAATATTATGTTATTACCCTAGAAATAGGTTAATATAAATTTTGTAATACTTACTTGCCAAAAAATGACACCTATCTTGAGGTGTCATTTTTATTGCTTAAAATCTTATTATAGTAACTTATTTTATAACTATTGCAATTCTATTTTATTGATTTTTTATATTTATCAAAATTATCAACTTTTATGACTTTTATTTATTTAAATTATCTATCTCCTCCGTGGTATTATAGTTTCAGAAGCTGTTTAAATAATTCATAGTTAATATATTTTGTTACAATAGTTTTTTCATAACTTTTATAGAGCCCATGAGGCTCAGAGTGTAGACTTTGTCTGCACTCTTTTTTTATTACTATATATAAAATACACATAAGAAAAAGGCTGTATCAAAAGAGTTTTTAATACTCTACAATACAGCTTCTTTTTATTTTACTTAAATAATTTCATATTATATTTTAATTTCTATTATTTTTTAGTATTTTTATATATCCCAGCAAATCTAAAAATCTACTAACAACCTCTTCCCTGTTCATTGTTACATTCTCTTTGTCACTATTCCATATTTTCTCAAAGAATCTTTTAAATATATTATCTAATCTAAAATCCTTTATTATCATATACCTATTCTTATCACTTATCTCCTCCTCACAGTTCACAGTTATAAAACTAAGGCTTTTTGATATAAATACAGATGGGTTTGCCATATTTTTTAAAATCATCTACCAATGTATCTGTTATTAACTTAAATTCTATATCTTTATTTTCATAAAATATTTTTACCATGTATTCTATATTCCTTTGAATTTGCTCCAAGGTTAAATTTACTTTAATATTAAAGAAGCTTAACACGCCCGTTGATTTTTATATTCTTAAAAGTAGGAAACATAGTCCCACTTATCCATTTACTCAAATAAGAAACGTCATACCCCAGTTCTCTTGCTAATGAGTAATTTTTTTCACCTAAAAAGTATATTAATTTTTCTATTGTTTTGCCAAATTCCATTTCTGTCATTATACTCTAACTCCTTTTTACAAATACACTTTATATTGAGGTATAATATCATATGTCATTTTATAAAACATTGAATTAGCAATTTTATCAATTAGTTCAATTGATATTAATTTTATCAACTTTTTTTATTTTTTCTCAACACACTAATTTAATTTTTTTATAATACAAAGACTATGGTTAAAAACCATAGCTCTTTTATAATTTCTATATCTAGTTTTTCATCCCTTACTTGATATTCTTTAAAATTGCCACTAAGTAATCCCATGTTCTATTTGTAGAGCTAATACTTAAGTGTTCATTAGGAGTATGAACATCAAATAAGTCTGGACCTATGGAAATAGCTTCTGCACCTTTAATAGCATCAATTAGCAATCCGCACTCTAAGCCCGCATGAAGAGCTACTATCTCCGGCTTTTTACCAGTTAGTTCTTCATAAGTGTCTACACAAATCTTTTCTAACTCAGAATTTTTCGCATATTCCCATTCAGGATAATCATCTTCTAAAAATAAATTAATACCTAAAAACTTGCTAAGTAATTCCATTCTATTATTCAAATCTTCTTTTAAACTTTTCACAGAACTTCTAGTTGCAAACTCAAACTTAATCTCATTGTCATTTGTAACTACAACTCCTAAGTTAGTAGAACTTTCTACTAAACCTTCTATATCTGCGCTCATAGTTTGAATCCCTCTAGGCATTAAGTTTAAAACACCAACTATCTTCTCTTTAACATCATCACATAAGGCTTTATTGTAAGTTTCTTCAGATTTCGTACATTCTAAATTAACTCCTGGATCTGAAGTCTTATATTCATTTTTAAATATACCTAAAATATTAGATATTTCTTTTTGTAAAATCTCTTCATTTTTATTATCTACAAGAATTACACATTCTGCTTCACGAGGTATTGCATTATTTTTAAGTCCACCATGGATAGAAACTAAATCATAATCAATCTTTCCATCTTTACAAAGATGATTTAAAACTCTACCCATTAGTACATTAGAATTACCTCTCTTTTTATCAATTTCCATTCCTGAATGTCCACCTTGAAGACCTTTTATACTTATATTATAAGCAGTTTTGGATGAGGTAATTTCTTTGTATTCTTTACTTATAGTGACTACTGCTGTAACACCACCAGCACAACTTACAGTTATTTTTCCTTCTTCTTCTGAATCCACATTTATTATATATTTTCCCTTAAATAAACTTCCATCTAATTCCATTGCACCTATCATACTAACTTCTTCATTTACTGTGTAAACTACTTCAAGTGGTGGATGAGGTATATCATCACATGCTAGTAGTGCAAGCCCCATAGCAACTGCTATACCATTATCAGCTCCTAAAGTTGTTCCTGTAGCATATAAATAATCACCATCTACTCTTAGTTTTATTTCATCTTTAGTAAAATCATGAACTGTGTCTTTATTTTTTTCACAAACCATATCCATATGACCTTGAAGTATTACTCCTGGACTATTTTCATATCCGCTAGTTCCTGGCTTTTTAATTATTACATTTAAAGTTTCATCTTGAATAACTTCTAGTCCCAGTCTTTTGGCTTCACTTACCAAATAATCACTTATTGCTTTTTCATTACCAGAGCATCTAGGTATCTTAGATATCTCCGAAAAATATTTAAAAACTAATTGTAGTTTTGGATTTTCTATATTTACTGTCATTTATCTTCTCCTTCAAAGTAAGTTTTAAGCAATGTATATATCTGACGCGATAGCAAAGCGAAATGCTTCTCAATTTTGGCGTCATGAGTTCATCACGAATTTTAAGCAACGTATTTACCTGCAGCAGCGCAAAGGCACACGTTGGCGCATGAACTTAACTAATTTTATACAAACATCATGGCAATGCATAGTATAATTGCACATGCTACAAAGATAGCTAATAAAACTTTAGTTACAAATTTTACCCATGATGAGTAATCCACTTTTGCTATAGCAAGTGTTCCCATTATAACTCCGCTTGTTGGTGTAACTAAGTTTATAAGACCACTACCAGCACTAAATATGGATATTATAACTTCTGGTGGAAATCCTAAGCTAACTGCTAAAGGCCCAAATATTGGCATTGATAAACCTGCTAAACCTGATGTGGAAGGTATGAAAAATGATAATGCCATATAAATTAAGAAAGCAACTATTGTGAATATTATAGGTGACATTCCAACTAATACTGATGATGCAGAAGAAAGTACATATGCATCTAGTCCAGTAGTACTCATAATAACTGATATACCTTTTGAAACTCCTATAACTAGTGCAACTCCAACCATTTCTGCAGCACCATCTAAGAAGGCATTTACAATTTCAACTTCTTTCATTCTATAAACTAGACCTATAACTACTGCCATAATTACAAACCACATTCCTAAGTCTGAGAACCACCAGTTTCCCAAAGAGTTCCCTGTTAAAAATCCTGTACCTTTAAATAAATTAATTCCAAATTGTTCCCATGGAATTATACCTAATACCATAACTATAAATGTAAAAGCAAATAGTGATAAAACTACTTTTCTTTTTCCTGTGAATTCTATTACTTCTTCTTCTCCACTTTTATTTCCTATAAAAGCTTCATTTGCTTGTCTTATTTCTGAATCTGAAAGCAATGTTTTAGATTTATCAGCATGAACTTTTTTAGCATAATTCATAACAAAAAATATGGATATAAGCAGTGATATTAACCATAGTGCCACACCTGTACCAATTACTATTACTTGATTAGCTGCTATATCTACTCCTTTTAGTGCTCCTATACTTACTGAAACTAAAAATGGATTAACTGTAGAACCTAAAACTCCACATCCAGCTCCAAGAATAATTGATGCTACAGATACTAAAGGGTCAAATCCTGCTATTATCATAGTAGTTGTAACTAATGCTGTAAAAGCTATTGTTTCTTCAGCCATACCAAAACTAGTTCCACCAAGGGAAAATATAAACATTAAAACAGGTATTAAAATTAATTCTTTTCCCTTTAACTTGGCAACTACATTTCCAATTCCTGCATCTAGTGCTCCTGTTTTTGTAGTTACTCCTAAAAAACCTCCTATTAATAAAACAAATATGGCTATATCAATGGCCTCTTGTAATCCAGTTATTGGAGCCATAACAAAGTCTGCCAAACTTGCTTTCTTAACTCCAGGTATGAAATATGTTGCAATTGCTATAATAGCCGTTATAGCTAATAATACCGTATAAGCTGTTGGCAACTTAAATGATCTTTTCTTTTTTTCATTTGTGCTCATTTTACATTTCTCCTTTAATGACTTTTGCTATTTATATTAAATTTGCCATTAAAAGAGATTTTATGTAACAGTAAATAAAAAATTCGCTTTGCTCATGTCGCCAACGAGATGCCTTCATTACCACTTTAAACCACTGTGTGGGCGATATGAAATTTCAGGCAACGCTGTTGCTCCTTCAAGCAAAGCAGTTGAAATTTATACTTTATTTATTTTTAATATTTATATATTTTCCAATACAGCAACATTCGAAGACATACTTTCTTTATTTAATTTTTTTGATAAAATTATAAAGTAAATTACACATAATATAATTTGTACAAAAGTAGACATAGGTGTAGCTAAACCTACCTTAAATAAAGATACCGGTAATATTTTACTCATAAGATACGATACTGGTATTCTCACACAAAAAGCACCAACTATTCCTTGTATCATTACAAAAGTTGTCTTTCCACATCCGTTGAAATAACCAACCATAGAGAACATTATTGCAGTTAAAAGACAGTCAATTCCATAAGCTTTCATATATTCCCATGCTGCTAAAACTACATACTTATCCTTAGAGAACATTCCTGCAAGTAAATCACCATGGAAGAAGGTAATATAAAACATTACAACTCCACAACATAAGGATGATAAAATAGAGTAAATAAGAACCTTTTTAGCTCTATCGTATTTTTTAGCTCCATAGTTTTGTGCAACAAATGCAGATACAGCTTGAGAGAAAGATGATGGCATAAGCATTATAAATCCAACAAGTTTTTCTGCAACACCAATCCCTGCCGATGGAATCACTCCCATAGAATTACCTATAATCATAATTACAAGGAAAGACAAATGTACAAGTCCATCTTGCAAAGCTATTGGAGCTCCATATTTAATTATATTTGATGTCAAGCTTTTATGAAACTTTATACTTTGTTTAGAAAGTTCAAAAGGAAGCCCACGTTTTCTAATAATTATTAAAGATAATACAACGCTGACTCCTTGAGCCATGATTGTAGCCAATGCAGCACCAGTGGCAGCCATTTTAAATGCTCCAACAAATATTAAATCTCCTATAATATTTATAACACAGGCAATTGCCACTGTTATAAGTGGAGTTTTTGAGTCACCAAGACCTCTAAACACGCCTCCTATAATATTATAAACAACTATAAAAACAGCACCTGATGCACAAATTCTTATGTATGCCACAGTTCCATCAAATGCTTCTTTAGGAGCATGCATAAAATTTGAAATAGGTGATGCAAAGCTAACAACTAAAACAGCAATAATAATAGCAATAACAGCAAATATACAGATACCACTTCCTACAACATTTCCAGCTTCTTTTGACTTTCCTTCTCCCAGCTTTTGACCAATTAATATGGTAAGACCCATAGTCAAACCAGTAATCATAACAGTTATAGTCATCATTACCTGACTACCTGTTGAAACAGCAGACACATCAGCTGCATGACCAAATTGTCCTACTATAAGTAAATCTACTGCACCATACATAGTTTGTAAAAATAATGCAAGTAATATTGGTATTGCAAATTTTAATAAAGGTAAGAATATTTTCCCTTCTGTAAAATTAGATACTTTTGACATATTCAATTCTCCTCAATTTATTTATGTTTTGTGCAAAACAATATTTGTGTAAATATAACCCTTTGCAAATCCTAAAGGGTCATTCTAAATTGTTTCTTATTTTATCAAGTACTATTTGAAATACTTTTATTTCTTCTGGTGTTATATTTTGACATAACTTATTTTCTATAGAATCTATTGCTTTAGAAATTTCCTCATAAAGCTTTCTAGACTTATCCGTTAAGATTATTTGTTTTAGACGTGCATCTTCTGATACAGCCATCCTTTTTATCAGATTATTTTTTTCCATGTTATTTAACATTAAACTAATAGATGAACGTTTCAAATCAAACTCTTTTTCCAAGTCTTTTTGGAATATTTCTTGATTTTCACCTTTCATAATAATAAAGTCTATAACATAAGCTTGTGATACAGTTAAATTATCATCAATGGCGCTAATTACAGCACTATCCATTTTCCTTGAAACTATATGATTAATTTTGCTAATATGAAGACCTAACTTAAGCTTATTTTTGTTTATCAAGAAATCACCTCCACATAATCTTGTTTTGTACTAAACTATATTAACTTCTATTTCTATTTATGTCAATATTAATATAGTATATTATAAAAGACTGTGTTATGTTTAAAATAAATAATTAAGGTGTATATAAAAAACATAAAAAATTTAATTTTGGAGGTATAGGCTCATGATAAAATTTTGTTCAATGTGCTGTGGATTAACTATAGATGACTTAAGAGAAATGATGATTGGTGGTAAAATTGAAGATGACTGTATTGGCGAATGTGGTAGTGAGTTTACTGCTTATGTTGCTGATGATCTAATAACTGCATCATCTAAAAAAGACTTTATAAAACAAGTTAAAGACAGTGAATAAAAATACTCTCATTTTAAATTATGTAAAAAGTAATTTATATTTATCATTTTAATATACTATTTCTTAAATTCATATTGACTTATATTCTACAATTTTCTATTATAGATATATAAAAATTCAAATGAAAAAGAGGATTAATATGAAAAATTTTTATATGAAATATAAAAATATAATAGGTGTAATAATTGATGCAATTATTATAATTTTAGGTTTATCAATCAAAAACTATGTATTTGTAATTATGGGTATAGTGTTATTATTATTAACTCTATATGTTGCTAAATTAGAAAAAAAAGATGCTGAAGAAAAAGCTAGAATTGCAGCTGAAAAGAAAGCTATTAAGGCCGAACAAAAGCGTCTAAATAAAGGTAAGAAAAAAAAGAAAAAGAAAAAAAGATAATATTAAAGGAGCTTTCTCATAATAATTTAAATTTATTAATGAGTAGCTCCTTTTTAATTTATTTTTCTTCTATATTTTTAAATATATTATGATTTTCTTCTAAATATTTTTCGCATTCAGTAGCAGCTATGGCACCATCTGATACAGCTGTAACAACTTGTCTTAATGATTTTTCTCTTAAATCACCAGCAGCATATACACCTTCAATATTTGTTTTCATTTTATCATCAGTTAATATATATCCATATTCATCCATATTAACTAAACCTTTAAACATATCAGTAGCTGGTATATGTCCTGCAAGTACAAATGTTCCAAAGCTAATATCATCCTTAGAAAGTTCATATCTTTCTTTTTCATTTGTAATATTATTTACATATTCTATATAAGTTGGTTGTTCTTCTCCCCCAAGTTCTACTACTTCCGTATTAAATTTAACTTCTATTTTATCATTTGCTAAAACTCTATCTGCAATAGATTTTGCACATGAGAACTTAGGTTTTCTAACAAATACTGTTACTTTTCTAGCTAATCTTGAAAGATATAAAGATTCTTCTGCAGCAGAGTATCCACCACCAACAACAAACACATCTAGATTTCTAAAAAATCCTCCATCACAAGTTGCACAGTATGACACTCCTCTTCCATAATATTTCTCTTCACCTTTAAATCCTACTTTTCTTGGAGTAGCACCTGTTGATATTATAACTGTTTTAGCTTTAAATTCTTTATTTCCAGTTTTTATTATTTTTATTTTACCATCTAAATTCATTGAAAGTATTTCGCTATACTCAAACTTAACTCCAAAGTTTTCAGCCTGTTTTCTCATAGTATCTATTAAACTTGGTCCGTCAATCTCCACTATTCCAGGATAATTTACTATCTCAAAAGTTGTTATAGCTTGTCCACCTAAATATTGTTTTTCTATTATTAATGTATCTAAGGCAGCTCTACCAGCATAAATACCTGCTGATAATCCAGATGGTCCACCACCAATTATAATTACGTCATATATTCTGTCCATATTAATAATCTCCTGTCAATAATTTTAAATTATATAAATTTAAAATTTAAATTTTGTTAATATCTATATACCCACTTTTTCTCTTTTATCACAAATAAGATTTCCTCTCATAAAAATAGTTTAGATTTCTTAATCTATAAATTTTATTTTACCTCTATTTTTATAGTTCTAGTATTAAAAATAAAGTAATAATACTTAATAATTTCTATTATTACCAATAGAAATTTAACTACTAAATTATCTAAAAATATTACTATCAGGTTATATATATTGTAGCAACTACAATAATTATATTTTACAGCTGTATAAAACACCTTTTACTAAATTATAAGTTAAATTTGCAATCTCCTGTGATGATTCCATACAACCACCCTTCATCCATGATTTCAAAATACCAATATATCCACTTTTAACAAATGAATAGACATATGCAAGATGATCCAGCTTTCCATCAAAATCTTCTTTAAGTTGATCTTTAATATGATTTTCAACTAATTCCTCTAACTTAAATAAAAAACTAATATCACCATTTTTGCTGAAAATGCATTTGCAAAATTCAACATTTTCTTTTATAACATTACACATATCTTCAATAAATTCATGTGCTTCTTTATATAGATCATGATTTATACCTTCTTTAGTAATATGCAATTCTAAAATGTATAAAAACTCATTATAAAGCTCTGTTTCCAACTTTTCCAACATATCTGGTATGTCACAATAGTAATTATAAAAAGTAGATCTATTTAAATCTGCAACAGAAACTAATTCTTTAACTGTAATATTATTTACTGGTTTTTCTTTCATTAATCCTATTAAGCTATTCTTTAAAGACTCCTTTGATTTTCTAATTCTACGATCATTTTTTGTATTCATAATTTTACTCCTTTTGCCAAAATAAACAACATTTTGCCATAAAATGTCGTTTATCATACATTTTTAACTTTTTTAATGATTGAATATTATATTTTATAAAATTATAATTTTTATTATAACACAAAAACAACATCGTGTTGTTTATTAAAACTTAATATGGAGAAAGGTGATACATATATGCTAAAAAATGAATGGAAAGATTTATTCAAAAACAAATTTCTAATTGTGGCTCTTATAGCCATCATAACTATCCCAACAATTTATTCAACTTTATTCTTAAGTTCTATGTGGGATCCTTATGGAAAAATTAGCAATCTTCCCGTTGCCGTAGTTAATAATGACGTTTCTGTTAATTATGAAGATATTGAAGTAAATGTAGGAGAAAGACTAATTGACAGTTTAAAGGAAAATGACTCCTTAGCATTTAATTTTGTTGATGAAAATGTAGCAATGGATGGTTTAGAAAATGGTACTTATTACATGGTAATTACTATTCCTAAAGATTTCTCAAAAGATGCTACTACTTTATTAGATAAAAAACCTAAGAAAATGGTATTAGAATATGCTACAAATCCAGGTAAAAACTATATCGCCAGCAAAATGAGTGAAACTGCTTTATCTAAAATTCAAAATACAATTTCTGAGGAAGTAACAGAAACTTATGCTAATGTTATCTTTGAACAATTTGATACTGTGGGAGATGGGCTTAGCGATGCCGCTGATGGCTCATTAGAGCTAAAAGACGGTTTAGGTGATTTAAAAGATGGTGGTGTGAAAATAAATGATGGCTTAAACACTTTATCTAATAGTATGCTAACATTTACTGATGGTACTAATACTTTATCGCAAGGCTTAAATACTTATTTAGCAGGTGTAAAATCTTTAAATGATGGTGCAAAAGAACTTTCAAATGGTGCTAATCAATTGGCTGGTGGTGCTAGTGAATTAAACTCTGCTGTTCAAAAAATATCTATCCCAAATATATCTTTAAGTGATGAGCAAAAAAACACTTTAAAAGAAACAGCAGCTTCAAGTGTAGGTGGTTATGCTAGTCAATTATCATCTGGTATAGGTAGTGCTGTTAGCTCTAAGGTAAAAAACACTTTAACTTCTGAAAATACAGTTAAAGCAGTTTCTACAGCAATACTTAGTGATAACAACATCAAACAAATGATGGGCGCTCTTCAAGCTGTTGGATATACAAATGAACAAGCTCAAAGTTTAGTTATTGGCATAATATCAAATACATTAAATGGTGTATCTTCTAACATTACTGCTGATTCTATAACAAATGCAGTTTCACCTTCAGTATCTAGTACTATGAGTCAAATTGCAGCAGGAGCAGCAGAAAGCGGAGCTAATGCAGTTGTTAAAGAAGTAAATTCAAATCTTTCAACTTATGAAAAAATGTTTACTACTTTAAAATCATCTACTAAAACTCTTTCAAATGGATTAAATACATTAAGTGCTGGTGCCAAAGAATTAAAAACTGGTTCAGACAAACTTGTAGCTAATAATTCTAAGTTACAGTCTGGTATGTCATCACTTTCTGACGGTACTAATAAAATATCATCTGGAGTTAATGAATTAAAGAATGGATCTGTAAGTTTAAAGAAAGGTTTACAAACTGCTTATGATGGAAGTAATACTTTACAAACAAGTTTAGCTGATGGTGCCAAATCTGTTAAAGATACTACTTCTACAATAAATAATAATACTTTAGAAATGTTTGCATCACCTGTTGAATCTTCTAAAACTCAAGTAACAGAAGTTGCGGATAACGGTCACGCAATGGCTGCTTATATGATGGTTGTTGGTCTTTGGGTTGGATGTATGGGATTCTGCACAGTTTATCCTTTAACTAAAAATAGTGGAAAAATAAAATCAGGCTTTAGATTATGGCTTGGTAAAGCAAGTGTAATGTATCCAGCAATAATATTAGCTTCACTAGCAATGATTACAGCACTAAGTTATTTCAACGGATTTAGCCCTGCTGATTTAAATCAAACAATATTAGTTGCAGTTGTTGCTGCAATAACATTTATGAGTATAATCTACTTCCTAAATGTTGCCTTTGGAGTAGTTGGTAAATTCTTAGTTCTAATATTTATGGTCTTACAATTGGCTGGTTCTACAGGTACTTATCCTTTAGAATTATCTGGTGATTTTGTAGCCAAAATAACTAATTACCTTCCATTTACTCATGTAGTTACAGCATTTAGAAGTACAATATCTGGTGGACCTAATATTAAAGGTAATTTAGCTTTTCTTATAGCTGTAGCCGTTGTTATGATATTATTAACAATTGCACTTCTTGAATTTAAAGTTAGATTTAAATCAAATAAAAATAATTTAAATGAAAGTAATATAGACGATAAATTAGCAGTTTAATAATTTAAAAATAGAAATAGCAACTCTATTAGATAACTTATCTAATAGGGTTGCTATTTTTTAATTAAACTATTTTATTATCTTTTTTACATATTATATAATATTGTTATTTCATTAATTCAGATTCAAATAAATCATCCCAATTGTCACCATGTTTTTGTTCCATTAAATCATCAAAGTCATCACCATACTTAGCTTCTAATTCATCTTCCCAATTAACAGGTGCTTCCACTCTATTTAACATTTCACTTAAGTCACCTTCTATTGATTTTATTAAATCCTCTTTAGTCGTTCCCTCATTTAATTTTGCATTCATTTTTGCTTCAAATTCGTCATCCCAGTTTTCGCCATATTTTGCTTCCATGGCATCATCCCAGTCATCACCATACTTAGCTTCTAATTCATCTTCCCATTTTCCATTATACTTACCTTCTTCTAAAGCTTTTAAATCTTTTTCTAAAGAAGTCATATCCACGTTATAATTTGATGCACTATTATTTGATGTTGTTTGTGCTTGTGTAGTTGGCTGATTATTAGCCTTTTCTGCACTAGCTTCAGTATTTCCTGAACACCCTGTTAAAATTATTGATCCCCCTATAAGAGTTAATGTTAGTATCGATTTTATATTTTTCATTTTATTTTCTCCCTTTAAATTCTGTTTATTTTTTATATACTATATATACAAATCAAAAATTTAATTTGGGTACTTTTTTTATAAAAAGTATAATATTTTTTACAATATAAAGGTATACCATTTTTATACATATTTTTATAAAATTTAAAAAGGTATATCTTAATATGATTCAAGATATACCTTAAAATTTTAAGCTTTTTTAAGCTTATTTTTTAATGTAGCCAAGATTACATTAACTTCTTGTATTCTAAGAGCCATAACACATATACCATACACTATTGCTCCACTTACCACTGACGTTGCTAATGTTATAATTTCTTTTAATGTACCTGTTCCTAATCTAAGTGCTAAATTGTTATATACAAATCTAGTTACAAGAGCCATTAACAACGCTGACAAAAGTGCTTTAATAAATACAGTTACCACATATTTTCCACCAAATGGACCAATTTTTATTCTCAAGTTTATAAATAATAAAATAATAGTCACTAAGGCTGATGTACTAGTGGCAAGTGCCAAACCTGCCAATTGCATATTTGTAAATTTAACAAAGGAAATATTTAAAATTATATTTAATCCCATGGCAATTGCTCCATTTATCATAGGTGTTTTTGTATCTTGCAAAGAATAAAATACCTTACCCAAAATATCTCTAAGTCCAAAACCAATCATTCCTATAGAGTAAAATACAAGTGCCACTGAAGTCATATATGTTGCTCTTGCATCAAATTCTCCCCTTTGAAAAAGAATTTTTACAATTGGAGTTGATAAAATTATAGCTCCTACTGATATGGGAATAACTAATAAAATAACTGTATTTATAGCTGTTATTATAGATTTATTAAATTCCACCTTATTATTTTCTGTTGATAATCTTGAAAGCATGGGATAAACAACAGATGAAATTGATACTATAAACATCCCCATTACAAATTGATTTAGTTTGTTTGCATAGTTTAGTGCTGATATACTTCCTTCAACTAAAGTAGATGCTATTGTCCTATCAACTATTGTATTTATTTGGTTTACTGCTACACCAATAAGAACTGGTCCCACAAGCCAAAGCATCTTTTTAAGATATTCATCCTTAAAATTTAAAATTGGTTGATATTTATAACCTCTTTTCATGGCAAAAGGAAGTTGAAATAAAAATTGTCCTAAAAGCCCTATAAGTGCTCCAAAAGGTAGTATATATGGTGATGTTTTTACACTTAAAATTATTGATATTATTATACAAAGATTATATGGTATGGGCATAAGTCCTGGAATTATAAAGTTTTCTTTTACTTGCAAATAAGCCATCATTATGTAACTTATTCCCAAAAAAGGAATACCCAGCAACATTATTCTTGTGAAATAAATTGCTTTTTCCATTGTCTCTCCCTTAAATCCTAGGGCAAATAATTTTACTATTTGTGGTGCAAAAAAAGCTCCTACAATTGCAAATATTAAACATATTAAAACAACCACATTGAAAATATTATTTGTATATTTTACTGATGCACTGTCTCCATCTTTTGATCTTACTTCACAAAATAATGGTATAAATGCTGTTCCCAAAGATGTTCCCACTGCAGTAAATATAACTGCTGGAATATTCATAGCAACTAAGAATGCATCGCTTGTTGATGATGCTCCATAATATGCTGCTAAAGTTAATTCTCTACCAAAACCTAACATTTTTGCTACTAAAGTTGCCGCCATAAGTCCTATGGCAGCTTTTGCTACTTTTGACATTTGTTTATCTCCTATACTTTACTTATTATTCTTTAATGATTTTTGTATTTTCTTTGATTCCATAGAAATTATTAGGTTTTGTAAAGAACTATCTTCTTCTCCTGATATATTTGATAATTCGCCTAAGAATGCGTCGCCCATTATTCTATACTCCAATTTCTTTTCTTTATATTTTTTACTTTTTTTCTTTGTCATTGAAATATCTCCTTTTATCTTATTTCATATAATTTAATCTAAAATTTATTGACTAATAATTTCTATAAATACACTTACATCATTAGAGTTTCTCCTTGCTTTAAACCAATCTTTAATTTTTTCTTTATTTTTTCATTTTTTCAAAAGTTTTATCATTGCTATAAACTACAATAATCGGCACACTTTTATTAGAATCATTTTTACTTTCTGATGATTCATCCAAATAGCCCATATAAATTTTACTTATCTCATGATATATGGATTTTAATTCTTCAAATATATCTTTCGCATTAAAAATATCTTCACTTGTTGTTGATTTATAATTACTTCTAATATTGCTTTGATTACTTTTTATACTATCCATATATTGCTCTAAAACTGAAATATTATTTTCTTCTTGCTTAATAACTAATTTTTTATGACCTAAGTTATAATCAGATAGTTTTTTATTCAATAATTGTAATTGAGGCTTAGTTATTGTTTCTCCCAAAGTAACTAGTATTATAATATCATCTTTTTCATCTATATCCTTACTAATCACATATTGATTTTTTAATTCTTCATCTATAAAAGAATTTAAATTTGTTTCATCTATGGTATTTTTAATAAAACCTATAGCAGAAATCATACTAGGTATTATAACTATAATATATGAAACTATAATGAATTTTTTAATTCTTTTTTCTTCATTAAAATCTTTATTTTTACTAGGAATCCCCAGTAACTTATTGACTAAAAGTGTTGCAATAGCTATGAAAAATCCATTAATAAAAGATAAATAGCCTGCACCTAAGAATATACTTGCTTTTCTTGTTGCAAAACCATATCCTACTGTACAAAGGGGTGGCATAAGTGCTGTGGCTATGACAACACCTGGAATTACATTGCTACTTTTATCACGAGTAATCCCAATCATTCCTGCTATTCCACCTACAAGTGCAATTATTACATCCCATATAGTAGGTTTTGTTCTGGCTAAAATCTCACTTCCTGCTGTATTTATGGGAAAAATCCAAAAATATAAAGTAGATGTTACTATACTAATAGCTATGGCAATTCCTAGTATTTTAAATGATTATTTCAAAAGTTTTATATTATAAGTACCAACTACATATCCAATTCCTATAATATATCCCATCAAAGGAGAAATTAACATAGCTCCTATAATTACTGCTACAGAGTTCATATTTAAGCCAACGGAAGCAATAATAATTGCACACATTAATATAATTAAATTAGATCCATGTACATCCATTCCTTCTAATATATTTTCATGTATATCTTCAAAACTTGCTTTATTTTTAGCAAATTGTTTCCTTAACTTGTATATATTAAATTTCATCATTGTATCTCCTATACGAAAATATTATTAATATTTTTAATATGGCCTAATTTATTAAATCTCATGTGTACTTATTAAAATTAAAAAGGTACCTAGTTTTTAACTAGATACCCGAAATTTATTTACACTTATTATGCTATTTTTTTAATTTTTAAAAGATTTTCTTTTAATAGATAATCCAAAATTTTAGAGTATACAAATGTAAAAATCATACCTATAATCACTGATTTTACTCCATATACAATTAATCCAATAAACAATACTACTATGTTAATCTTACTTATTGATTTAGCTATATTTATATTATTATTTTCTTATGAATAATCAAAGCTATAACATCTACTCCCACTGTTGATGCATTTACTATACTACAGTAATAATATCCTATTCCTATAAATATGGCTGCTAATATTAAATCCAAGACTACATTTACATGCAATGAAAAAGGTAAAGAGTAAAATAATGAAAATGACATGGAATAAAATACGCTACTAAATATGGATTTTGAAAAATTGTCTTTACCTAAGAATATATAGCAAATTATTAATAATAATAAAGTTAATCCATTAGTTAAATATAAAAGTGGCACTGAAAGCATTTTATTTAATATCATAGATATACTAGTCACACCACCATTTATTATTTCATTGGGAACCATCCACTTTGAACAAGCTATTCCCAAGAATATATTTCCTATTAATATTATGGATATTTCCTTCGTATACTTTTTTAATGTGTTTTTATCCATCTTTTTCTCCTGTATTTTAAAATTTTTTAATCTACAACATATAATATTATACATAAAATTTTAACTCAATAAACAGTATTGATCAAATATATAAATTTATAATATACCTATATTAGCAATAAAAGTCAGCAAACATTTGCTGACTTTTTATTTTTATTTGATTAAATATTCATATCTTTTCTTTTATAAACTAAATAAGTACTTAAAATAGAAACAAACATTATGCAAATCCCTATTATAACAAATTTCGCTTCAAATCCATTTTTTAAAAGATCACCCGGAGCATAATAATCAAATGGCGAGAAATACTTAAGAAATTCAAAATCTTCTTTTAATTTCCCTATTATTCCAAATAAATAAGAAATAAAAAATATTCCAATTGATATGGGAATCCCTCCTTTGTCAGATTTAACTAAGGCTGAAATTAATATTCCTATAGACATAAAAACAAGCCCTAAAATAAACATTCCCATATAAACTGTTTTTATATTTATTAAAAGATCCATAAGTTTCACATTATCTGGTTTTACAAATAAAGAAACAATAATTGTAATTGCTCCTATTATGACTATATAAATAAAATAAATTAAAATTATTGATAATAACTTTGTTGTAACAATCTTACCTCTTTTTATTGGCTTTGAGTATAAAAACTCTATAGTACCTTGGCTTTCTTCTTTTATAAGGGCATTAACTCCAAGTATTGCCCCATAAACTGCACTAGCCATATATATGTATTGAATAACATAAGCAAGATAATTAAATATATCTGAAAAATCCATTCCTGAATCTATATTAAAAGCTTTTAGCATATCTACTGATAAAGCACCCATTTTATCATTTACCAATTCTTGTATACCCATGTCAGCCATAGTTGGAAAAAGTGACATAAACAAAGCTATCATCATTCCACATACTACTGACCAAGTAAGGCATGATTTAAACAATCTTTTAAATTCAAATTTAAATATATTCATTATTTCTCTTCCCCCTTATTTTCATAGTAATTTAAGAAAGTATCTTCAAGATTTTCTTTTTCTATTAATAATTCCTCAATAGTATACTTACTTAATTCTTTTACTAGGGAATTTGCATCTTTATAATAAAGGAAGACAAATGAGTTATTTTTATTTTCATCCTTAGCTTCATTTAATATTTTTCCACCCAAATCTAATACAATTTCTTTATTAATATCTTTACTACTTAATGTGATTTTTAATCCTAAGGTCTCAGTTGCTTTCTCCAGTTCAATCACATCTATTATTTTTCCTTCTTTTATTACAGCAACTCTGTCACACAGGTTTTGTACTTCATTTAAATTATGAGATGATAAGAAAACTGTATTTCCCTTTTTCTTTTCTTCTACTAATATATTAAAAAGTTTTTTCTGCATAAGGGGATCTAAACCGTTTGTCGGCTCATCTAAAATTAAAAGTTTGGGATTTTGAATTAGTGCTTGTGCAATGGCTACTTTTTTCTTATTACCAAGGCTCAGTTCTCCCATCTTCTTTTCCATATCAAGTTCTAAGTCCATACATATTTTCCCCAAGTCTTCATCGCTAACATTTGGATAAAAACTTTGAGCATATTTCATTATATCTTTTACTTTGACAGTGTCATAGTATTTCACTTCACTGGGTACATATCCTATATTCTCTTTTATTTTGCAACAATCTTTTACAATGTCCATTCCAAAGATTGTTCCACTTCCACTAGTTGGATATACAAAATTTAAAAGTGTCTTAATTGTAGTAGATTTTCCTGCACCATTTGGCCCTATAAACCCATAAATTTCACCTTCATTTACGCTTATATTAACACTTTCAATCCCTCTGTTTTTCTTATAACTTTTAGTCAGATTCTTAGTTTCAATTATCTTCACTATAAATCCCCCATTTTCATTTTATTTTATAATATTAGTATAGGATTTACTCCTTCTCCTTTCAAATACTTTTTTAATAATATATCTATTAAAATTATATTAATCTAAAAAAGATTTACTCAGGATTATATCCTAGTAAATCTTTTTGCTAATTAAACTTAAATGGATTTATCCTAATAGCATTATCGTATAAAAATGGATATGATTTATTTAAATATTTTAAGTAATCAACCCATTGTATTGCAATATTTTTATAAACCCTTAAAATATCTTTTTCCAAATGACTAATATCTAGCTGATCAGTTTTATCATTTTTATAAAAAGTAATCTCATCTCTTAAGTGTATTACTGACATAAGTAAGTCTGTAAAAATCTCATGTTGCATTATATTTTCATTACTAATTAAATCCACTAGTAAATTACTGCTTTCCAATAATACATCCATTATTTTATCCAGATCTATTTCTTCAATATCTATAATATACTTATGTTTTTCAACTTGACTCTTTACTTCATCTAAATCATTAAATAAAATTATAGAGTTTTTCCCACACTTATCTGCTTTTATTATTAAACGCATTAGCTTATATCCAACTTCTGTAAAGAATAGTCCAATTAACATATTTAATTTTTCCATTCTTTCTTGTTTAGCTTTATAATCTATTAGTCTTTCTAAAATTAATGTTACAACTAAACTGTTTATGGGAATAAAACATAAATTCATTAAAGAATAATACGCTGTGTTTACAGCTTGACCAAATACAAAATAATGTATTATAAACATAATAGCTGATATGGCTACTAAGATTAGTGATACTACTATATAATGTTTTTTATTTTTCATCATTTTCCTCCTAATTTTACCAATACCTTGATTATTATATCATAGGAGAAAAGGTTTATCCTTATTATATTATCATTTATGTTTATTATCCAAGTAAAACATCATTCATATCGTATAACCCAGCATTTGCATTTACAATAAATTTAGCTGCCATAACAGCTCCTTTTGCAAATATCATATTAGATCCAGCTTTATGCTTAATTTCTAGAACTTCATCATCTCCTGCAAAAATCACATCATTGTCTCCTATAATAGTTCCACCTCTTATTGTATGTATAGCTAGTTCATTTGGCTGTCTTTTAGCAGACTTTCCATGCCTTCCATAAATATTTGTAAGTTCACTTCTTACTTCCTTAATAACATCTGCTGTCATATAAGCTGTTCCACATGGACAATCTTCTTTTCTATTATGATGTTTTTCTATTATTTCTATATCAAATCCATCTAATAATCTAGTTGCTGTTTTTACTAATTGAAGCATTACAGTTATACCTATTGATGTGTTTGAAGATTTAAATACTGGTATTGATTTTGCAGCTTCTTTAACTTTTTCATTTTGTTCATCACTGTGTGCTGTAGTACCTATAATTACTGGTATTTTTCTATCTATGGCATATTCCAATATTTCTTCCAGTCTAGATGCTTTTGAAAAATCTATTATTACATCAGCTCTTCCTACTATATCACTAAACTTAGGATATATTTTAAAATCTGCATCTTTTAAATCATAATCTGAAACTGCACAAAATACTTCTACTCCTTCAGTTTCATTTATACATTTTACTATTTCTCTTCCTGTATTTCCAAGGCCACTAACTATTATATTTATCATCACAATTCTCCTCTGTACAAAATGTATACTTTCAATATAATGGTAATTTATGCTGCATATTAATGTCAATTAATTCACATAAAAATACCCTATTCTCCAAAAGAAAATAAGGTATTTTTTAAGTTATATATTAAGTTTTTATTAAATATCACATTCTTTTCTATTAATTGTTCTCGTTATCAATCTCTAATATTTATTAATTTTCATAAAAGTCTTATAAAAAACTACCCTTGAAGTCCATTAGCTTGTCTATCCATATTCTCTATAACAACATCATGAATATCTCCTTTTGAAGCACAGTATTCAAGTACCTTCCATGGGGTATTGGTGTGGAAATGTATTTTGATTAAACTTTCATCTCCAACTGCAAGTAAACAGTCTCCTTCTATATTTGACTCTATGTAATCATTGATTTCATCTTCTGAAAGATTATTTCCTTCAATTAATAATTGTGTATCAAATTTATACTCTAACATAATCATTCTCCTTTTTCTATTTTATTTATATTTCCTTACTTAATAGATTTTTAAACTAATAATTATATTATACACTAGTAGTATAGCTTTCTAAACATTTTCTACATAAAGTACATTTATATTAAATCCCTTAATACAAGTAGAACCACAATTTCCTAAATGGAAAAATGATGGTTTATTACATAAATTTAAATATATTAAGATATTTTACTTTTTTTATTATTCTCAACAACAAGATAAATCATAATAAGCACTACTGAAATAGCCATAGCCACAAGTAAATCCATAAATATTTTTTAATTACTTCCATTATTTAAAATTCCATTAAATGCAGCATTTACCCAAGTTAGAGGTAATACGAGTGAAAAATTTTGTACCATTTGTGGCATAAGTTGTCCCGATGCCAAAGTAAGTACAGTAACTATACGTGAACAAATATTATCGCTACTAGTTTTTTCTTAGCTAAAGCTGTGGTAAAAATCCCTATACAAACAGCAAACAAACTAAAGACTACTATTAAAAGTAATATTGGTAAAATATTATTTAGATTCACATTTACTCCGTAAAATAAAGATACCGCTCCCAGTATTGCTATTACTTGTATAAATATAAAACAAAATAACTCCATTAATTCTAAGGATAAAAGTGATGAAATTTTTGCATGAGATATTTTACCCTACTTCCCAACTTCTCCTTAATATAAAATGTGTTTTTGAAAGCATGAACACTTCCTAGCAAAATCGCCATTTCTAACATTACTAGTGCAAAATACTTACCATATTCCATATCATCTAATATTGATTTTGATTTTTCATTTTCTCTACTATATTCTTCATTTTTTATCATATTTGAAATATTTACAGATGTCAAATTCATCTAAAGCTTCACAATAAGAACTTATTACTGCACTTTTACTTTCACCTACTATAACCAAGTTTATTTCTTCTTTCCCACCTTCAAAAGAAAATATTATGGTAAATATATGAAGCAGGATAAGTGCTAAAAATATATTTGATAACACTGTATTTTTATCTCTAAGTCCTCTTTTTATGGAGGATAATATTATATTCTCTCTCCAATAAAAACTTTTATAGTAATTAATTATCTAAACCAATCATTTTACTATCCATTTGATTTTGCCATAAATTTAGCCATGTGTCTGTTTATATAATCATCAATATCATCATTATCACTATCAAATCCCCACTCATCTTCCAACACCCTTATACTTCTATAAGTTAAACCTACGTCTTGTTTTAATTTAAAATCTATAAGATCATATAACCAGCATTCACGAGTATTTTCTTCCCAAAGATTATTTGATTTAATATAATCATCTAAAACTAATTTGTATTTTAGTAAAGTAAAACGGTCGATAGTTATATTATTTATTCCTACATTAAATTTACTTCCCCTTGTCATAAGTTACCCCCTAGAATATATTTTCAATTAAATTATAGCATAAAAGCAGTAAAATTTAACTTTATTTGTCAGTATAAACTATTTTTCCCTCACTAATTGTATACTTAACTTTTCCTAGTAACTCACATCCTACAAAAGGTGAATTGCTAGATTTAGAATCAAAATCTGTAACTGTCCATTTTTCATTTTCATCAAATATTACTATATCTGCAACTTCACCCTCTGCAATATAACCTCTATTAAGATTGTAAAGTCTAGCAGGATTTATAGTCATCTTTTCAAGTAAGCTCATTAGACTTATATGCTCCTTATTAACTAAAGAAGTTACCCCAAGAGCTAAAGATGTCTCCAAACCTATGATACCACTAGGACAAGCTGCAAATGCACGATTTTTTTCTTCATTAGAATGTGGTGCATGATCTGTAGCTATTATTTCTATAGTGTTGTCTTTTAATCCTTCTATTATTATTTGCTTATCTTTTTCACTTCTAAGAGGTGGATTCATTTTTGCTAGTGATCCATATTTTAGTACATCTTCTTCTGTTAAAGTGAAATGATGTGGTGCTGCTTCTGCATACACTTTTGCTCCAAGAGATTTTGCAAATCTTACAGTTTCCACAGCTACACCAGAACTTATATGTTGTATGCTTACTTTTGCCCCTGTTTCTAGAGCTATCATACAATCTCTAGCCACCATTATATCTTCTGCACAAGTTTTAGCTCCACCTTTAAGTCCTAATTTTTTAGCGATTTCACTATCATTTACTCCAGCAGTTTCTATAAAATTAGAATCCTCTTCATGAAGGCTTATTGGTACATCAAGCTCTTTTGCTTTTTTCATAGCTTCATAAAGCATTTCAGTATCCATTATAGCTATCCCATCATCACTAAAACCTACTGCACCATGTTCTAAAAGTTCTTCAAAATTACTTAGTTCCTTCCCTCTAAAGCTTTTTGTTACGCTTCCCACTTGAAGAACATTAATACAAGCTTCTTTTGCTTTTTCATTTATATATTTTAAAGTTTCCACATTATCTACTACAGGTTTTGTATTTGCCATACAAACTACAGTTGTAAATCCACCTCTCGCAGCAGATTTTGCGCCACTTAAAATATCTTCTTTGTATGTAAACCCTGGATCTCTAAAATGAACATGAACATCTATAAGTCCTGGAGAAACTACATATCCACTTGCATCTATTATTTCTTCAAACGTTTCCCCATCTATTTTCCCTATTTCTTTTATTTTCCCATCTTCAATAGCTATATCTACTATTTCATCTCTTTTACTTGCAGGGTCTATCAATCTACCATTTTTAATTAAAATCATAAGTTTCTCCTTTTACAATTTGTATTTTAAATAAATGATTAATGTTAAATATTTATAATCTATTTTTCTATAAATTATAAATATTGTACCATTTTTTTATAAAAAATAAAAAAGAATTTTACATATACATACATAAATTTCTTTTTTTTAAATATCATTCATACTTTTTGTTTAATTTAATGTAAATATAATTTACTAATTCATATCATGTCCTTACATTTATTTTTAGCTAATTATATTTTTTTAAAATACTATATATGCAGTAAAAAATATTGTTATATAAATTTTTAATATTGCTAATCATATATTTATACAACACATATTCTATCAATAATATAACTAAAGGAGAAAAAAATTATGGATATTAATGCTAAAATAGCCTTAAATAGTCTTAAAATGGAAATAGCCAGTGAGCTCGGATATAACTATAACGGTCTTACAGATAAGGTCGAAAGCAATGCTCCTCAAAACACTTTAATGGGTCATGCAAAAAATGTATTGGCTGGTGAAGAAGTAGGTGGCCAAGTAAGTAAAAGATTAGTTGAAATGGGTGAAAAGGCTTTATTAGAAAAATATAATTCTGAAAAATAAGAGCTTTAGATAATATTACTACTTAAATAAAGAATCCGATAGGTAATCTATTGGATTCTTTATTTGCAATTATATTCTTGCAATCTCCTACTTCCAATAAATTATTCTATTGTTGGATTCCATTTATCCCCTATATTATCAATTGATAATATTATTATGTATTTTTTTACATTTATATAAAATTTTATATTTTTATAAAATCTTGTCGAATTTTGTATTTACAAATAAATTGTTTTATCGTATAATAATTCTTGTACATACGAGGAAAACTTTTAACTTTTTAGGAAAGGCTTCTCCTCAATGAATAATTCCTTAAATATGGAATAAAAGCCTTAAATTAGGTATTATAATGATTTAATATTTTTAGGAGGAAATCGATATGATTCAAATTTTAACAGGTACTGCTTTATTATTAGTAGTATTAGCATTATTTACTTTATTCAGTTACAAAGCTCCACAAGGTATGAAGGCAATGGGTGCATTAGCAAACGCTGCATGTGCAAGTTTCCTTGTTGAAGCATTCCACTTCTCTTTATTTGGAGAACAAATGGGAATTAAATTCTTAGAAGGTGTTGGTGCTGCAAACGGTAGCCTAGGTGGTGTTGCTGCTGGTATATTAGTTCCTTTAGCACTTGGTGTATCACCAGTTTATGCTGTATTAGTTGGTTTAACAGTTTCAGGATTCGGAATACTTCCAGGATTTATAGCTGGTTACTTAGTATCATTTGTTATAAAATTCTTAGAAAAGAAAGTTCCTGCTGGACTTGATTTAATAGTTATAATAGTAGTTGCTGCTCCTTTAACTAGAGGAATAGCTATGGTAATGGATCCAGTTGTAAAAAATACTTTACTTCAAATAGGACAAGTATTAATACAAGCTCAAGCAACTTCTCCAATATTAATGGGATTAATACTTGGTGGTTTAATAACAGTTGTTGCTACTGCTCCACTTAGCTCAATGGCTTTAACTTCTATAATAGGTTTAACAGGTGTTCCAATGGGAATAGGTGCTCTTGCAGTATTTGGTTCTTCTTTCATGAACTATGTATTCTTCTCAAAAATGAAGTTCGGTTCTAAAAAAGATACTATAGCTGTTGCTATAGAACCATTAACTCAATCAGATATAATATCTGCTAACCCAATTCCAGTATATGTTACTAACTTCATAGGTGGTGCTATGTCTGGTATAATAGTTGCTTTAATGGGAATTGAAGTTGGTACTCCAGGTCTTGCTACTCCAATAGCTGGTTTCGCAGTATCTGTTGCACAAAACGGAGTTAACGGATTAATGGCTGCTGCTGGATGCGCTGTAGTAAGTATAATAGCTGGATTTATAGGAGCTGCTATATTCAAAAATACAAAAATAAAAACTGCTGATGAAATTCGTGGAGTTCAATCAGAAGAGTCTCAAGCAGTTTCTGCTTAATATATACACAAAAATAACCGAGATATTTGTCTCGGTTATTTTTTTCTTATAAGTATATTTTTAGTAAGATAGTCACACATACTACTTTATAGTTTCTCCCTTCTTTTTGTAGATTTTATAAATAACTCTTGTAGTTTTTCTTCATCATCTTCTTCAATACTTTTTTTTATTTCATCAAATTCTTTTTCAAATCTATTCATTACCTTTAATAAATTTTCTTTGTTTCCTAAAAATAACAAACTCCATAACTTTTCATTCATGTTGGCAATTCTAGTTAACTCTCTGTAACTATCACCTATAAACTCACCTGTATTTCTACCTTCAATATCACTATTAATTAGTGCCACAGCCAAAACATGAGGTAACTGGCTAGTGAAAGCTATCATTTCATCATGAAATTGTGGAGAAGTTCTTTTTATATGCTTAAATCCCATTTCATAAGCTAGTTTTTCTATTAGTTTTAAATTTTCTTCTTTATTTTTTTCAGTTTTAATTATTAAAAAGTTTGCACCTTTAAATACTTCATTTGTGGCATAATCTATACCTTTCTTTTCTCTTCCAGCCATTGGATGGGCAAATACAAAATCAATATCTTCAGGCAAAATCTCAATTATATCATGAATAAACAACTCCTTGATTCCTGTAACATCTGTTATTATGGCATTTTCTTTAAACTTTTCTTTATTTCTAACAATAAAATCTTTTACTAAATTAGGATATATGGCAAGAACTACTAAGTCTACATGAGAAATTATTTCATCTTCATTTGTAAATCCTTCTTTTATAATACCTAGTTTTTTTGCTTTGTATAAGGTATCTGGATTTTTATCTACTCCATAAACTTGTGTATACCCTGCCTCTTTCAGAGCCATGGCATATCCTCCACCAATAATCCCAAGACCTATAATTAATATTTTCATAAACCACCTCTTAAATTTCTTTCTTTTTATAACATCCCAATAATTTAAAATATTTGCATTTTTTTTCAATTAGATTTATGGCATTTTTTACATTTTCATCATTTATATTTCCCTCAAAATCCACATACAGCACATACTCCCATAAGTGGTTTTTACTTGGTCTAGATTCTACTTTTACCATATTTATTTGATTTTGGGCAAAATACCCTAGTAAATTATATAATGTTCCTGCTTTATTATCCAATGAAAAAGTTACTGTCATTTTGTTACAATCTTCTCTTAATTCTAGATTTTTGCTAATTATCACAAACTTTGTATTGTTACTTTCATTATCGTTTATTTCTTCCTCTATTACATCTAGTCCATAGATTTTGGCTGCTCTAGTACTTGCAATGGCAGCCTTGCTCTTATCATTTAACTCAGAAACATGTTTTGCACTTATGGCAGTGTTATAAAAATATATTAATTTTAAATCTTCATGATCTTTAAAGAAAATTTTGCTTTGTTCAAAACCTTGAGGGTGAGAATATACTTCTTCAATGTCTTCCACTTTAGCACCTTTTATGCCTACTAGGTTTTGTTTTATTTTTATGCACTCTTCTCCCACAATATAAAATCCATATTTTGATAATAAATCATAAACGGCTGTTATAGCTCCTGTACATGAATTTTCAAAAGGTAGTATGCCATAATCTATTTCATCTTTCTTTAAACCAATAAATACATCCTCAAACTTTTCATAATTTACAGTATCTTGATTATATCCGAAAAATTCAATCATTGCTTCTTCACTAAAAGAACCTTTTACTCCTTGATATCCAACCTTAATATTACTTTTATCTTTACTTGAAATCCCTTGCCTATAATCATATAAATCCACCACCATTCCCCCTTTTTAACTATTTTTTATAAGATCTAAAATTCCAACAGCGCTAACACCTTCTATAACAGGTACAGCTCTTTGTACAATACAAGGATCATGCCTTCCTTCAATTTGCAAAGTTGTCTCTTCCATAGTAGAAATATTTATACTATTTTGCTCTTTGTATACAGAAGGTGTAGGCTTAATTGCCACTCTAAAAATTATGGGCATTCCATTTGTAATTCCTCCAATTATTCCACCATTATTATTAGTTTTAGTTTTTACTTTTCCTTCCTTTAAATAATACTCATCATTTGATTTTGAACCTTTCATTTTAGAAATGTCAAATCCCATTCCAAATTCAACACCCTTTACTGCTGGAACAGAGAATATTAAATGAGCTAGAGTTGATTCAACAGAATCGAAGAAGGGACTTCCTATACCTGCTTTTATCCCAAGAACCATACATTCTATAATTCCTCCCACAGAATCGCCCTCTTTCCTAGCACTTAGAATTTCATTTTTCATTTTTTCTTCTAAGTTTTTTTTAATCAAAGGAAACTCTTCATATTTTAAAGAATTTATAAATAATTTATCTAAGTCACAATCTAAAAAACTTTTGTCCTCCATATCTCCTATAGATTTAATGTGAGCCACAATTTCTATACCACTTTTTCTTAGTATTTGTTTACAAATAGCTCCTGCAAATACCAAAGGTGCTGTTATCCTTCCAGAAAAATGACCTCCTCCTCTATAATCATTAAATCCTTTATACTTAACAAAACCTGGATAATCTCCATGACCTGGTCTCATTACATCTTTAATTTTAGAATAGTCCTTAGACTTATTATCACTATTTCTAATAATTGCACAAAGAGGTGTTCCCGTAGTTTTTCCTTCAAAATACCCACTCAGTATTTCTGGCACATCACTTTCTTTTCTAGCTGTGGAAAGATTATTTTTCCCAGGAGCTCTTCTTCTCATCTCCCTCATGATTTCTTCCATATCTAGAGGAAATCCTGGAGGCAAATTATCTATATTAATTCCTATGGCATTTCCATGGGACTCTCCAAAAATAGAAAGTTTTATATTATTTCCCCACATTCCACTCAACTGTAATCCCTCCTATTTTTTCAAAATCTTCAAAAAATTTTGGATATGATTTTGATACACAATCATAATCCTTAATCACAATAGGCATCTTACATCTAGAAGAAACTACAGCTAGCGTCATTGCTATCCTATGGTCATTATGACTCCAAACTACATTGTCACCTTGCAATTCATCAACTCCATCAATTATAATACTCTCTTCTTTTTCAATAATGTTAGCTCCCAATTTATTCAGTTCACTAGTTATGGCAGCTAGCCTATCACATTCTTTTATCCTAAGCCTTCCTACATTTACTATTTCAGTTCTTCCCTTTGCTAATGCTGCCACTGAAGCAAGTACTGGAATTATATCTGGACATTGACTTCCATCAATATAAGTTGATTTTAGTTTTTTCTTTCTTTTTCCTTCAATCTCATTACCTTTCACCATAATTTCCACATTCATTTTTTTCAAAATATCAATAATTTCTTTATCTCCTTGAAGAGAATTAATATCAAGATCTTTACACACAATTTCATTACCTATGGCATCTGCGCATAAAAAGAATGCTCCTTGAGAATAATCCCCCTCTACTCTATAATTTCTTGCCTCATATTTTTGATTGCCTTTAATTATAAATTCTTTATAATCTTTATTTATTATTTCAATACCAAAGTCTTTCATAACTTTTAAAGTTAAATCTACATAAGACTTTGACTCAAAATTTGTTGTAATAATAATCTTTGAATCTTCTTTTAGCAGTGGAAGAGTAAACAATAAACCACTTATAAACTGCGAGCTCACATTGCCTTCCACTTCAAAAGTTCCACCTTTTAGCTCTCCTCTTATTTCTAAATTAAGATTATCCTTTTCATAAGAATAGTGAATATTTTGTTTGTCAAAGATATTGTAGTATGTGGTAAGCGGTCTTTTTCCCAAGTTCCCCTTTCCAACAAATTTGCTACTTCCTTTAAACAACAAGCTTATGGGAACTAAAAATCTTAAAGTTGATCCTGATTCATTACAATCAATTATCCTATTATTTTCTGTACTTTGTATATCTTTGTAAGCTCCAACTATCTCAACATAATCTTCATTCTTTGTGATGATAGCACCTAAAGACTTCATAGCGTCTATGGATGCAATAATATCATCAGAGTAATCTATATTATCAATTCTACAGGAATTATCACTTAAGGCTGCACAAATTATTGCTCTATGTGCCATACTTTTTGAAGGAGGTATTTTAACTTCACCTTTTAATTTCGACGGATAAATTTTCAAATCTCCCATTTTTATCCTCCTTTCTTTCATCCAAATTTTTATTATTTAAAATCACTTTATTTTAGATAAACATCTTCAACCAAATGTAAGATTTATATTTCTCTACCAACTGCATTAGCAATTACTTTAAGTTCATTCATTAAGTCTGCAAACACTTCTGGCTTTATTGATTGAGCACCATCACATAAGGCATTTTTAGGATCATTATGAACTTCTATAATAAGGCCATCTGCCCCAACTGCTATTGCTGCTTTTGCAAGAGATTCTACCATCCACCATTTTCCTGTGGCATGACTTGGATCAACTACTACTGGAAGATGGCTTAATTTTTTAATTGCCGGAATCATGCTTAAATCTAGGGTATTTCTTGTGTAAGTTTCAAAAGTTCTTATTCCCCTTTCACAAAGTATTACATTTTCATTTCCTCCAGCCATGATGTATTCTGCACTCATCAATAACTCTTCTATCGTTGCTGACAAACCTCTTTTTAATAAAATTGGTTTATCTGTTTTTCCTAATTCTTTTAATAAATCGAAGTTTTGCATATTTCTAGCCCCTACTTGAATTATATCTGTAGATTCTATGAATTTTGATATATCACAAGGAGACATTATTTCTGTTACTATTGGAAGCCCTGTTTCTTCTTTAGCTTTATTTAATAAGTCTAGTCCTTCATACTTTAGTCCTTGAAAACTGTAAGGTGAAGTTCTAGGTTTGAATGCACCACCTCTTAAAAATCCTCCACCGTACTTTTTAACCTCGTTAGCTACTAATTTTATTTGTTCCTCACTTTCCACTGAACAAGGCCCTGCTATCATAGCAATCTTCTTTCCACCAATTTTTCTACCACAAACATTTACAACAGTATTTTCTGGGTGGAACATCCTATTTGCTTTTTTAAAAGGTTCTTGCACCTTCATAACCTTTTGCACACATTCATGAGCTTCAATTGACCATTGATCTATATTTCTTGTATCACCAACTAATCCCAGTATAGTACACTCTGTTCCCTTACTTTTGTCCACTGTTACATTTAAACTTTCCAACTCTTTTATTAATCTTTCTACTTCTTCTTCACTAGTTTTGGGGTTTAAAATTACTACCATTTTTACTTCCTCCTTAAATTTTTTTGTAATAAAAAAGAGAACCCATAATGAGTTCTCTAAAATAATCAGATTTAAAATACACTTAGACACTAATGCCTATAAATATATTAAGACCTATAATAACTCAACTAATGCCTATAAATATATTAAGACCTATAATAACTCAACTAATGCCTATAAATATATTAAGACCTATAATAACTC
>OKWN01000231.1_pt1 | contig 38847 bp, 36 predicted proteins | sample 1607151 | NCBI WGS metagenome assembly OKWN01 (sample SAMN07501046, study PRJEB24779) | human gut metagenome | isolation source: stool | host: human infant | place: USA: Pittsburgh, PA | reverse complement strand
TTAAAAGGAGTATCTCAAAATATTTTAAGAGGTACTCCTTACTTTTTAACCAAGATAGTTAACTGACTAAAGTATTAACCAAATAATTTGTAAATACAGTGATTTAAGAGAACTTTTTATATATTTAATAATAAATTTTTAAGTTCTTTTAAAGAACATACTTCATAAGTTGGTTTTAAACTTGTTTTATTTTCAACTTTGTTAGGGTTGTACCAACAAGTGTCTATCTCGAAATTTGTACCACCTTGTATATCAGATGATAAGCTGTCCCCTATCATTAATACTTCATTTTTACTAATATCTGTCATGTCTTTTAAAGTATATTCAAAAATTCCAGGATTAGGCTTAGATACTCCTACATTTTCAGATATAACTATATCTTTAAAGTATTTTGCTATACTAGATTGTTTAATTCTTTTTTCTTGTACTACCGTAAGGCCATTTGTAACTATTACAAGTGTATACTTATCTTTTATACTTTCTACTAAATCCATGGAATCTTCAAATAAAAAGGATCCATTTGCTAAATGTTTCATATAAACATTGGCAAACTCTACTTCATCAAAAGCTATTTGAAGTTTGTCTGATAACCTTTTAAATCTTTCTATTTTAAGTTTAGATTGAGTAATAAGTCCTTGTTCTAACTCTTTCCAGATGGCTTTATTTATAATCTTATAAGTTTCGAAATGATAAGATTCATCATAATCTATTCCAAACTCAATAATAGTTTCTTTGAAAGCCTCCTTTTCAGCTTTTTTAAAATCAAATAATGTTTCATCTGCATCAAAAATTAATACTTTGTATTTCATATTTATGTCCCCCATATAAAATGTTATTACAAATTATATCATAAATTGGAAAACAAAGTAGTGAATAATTTTCATCGTAAAATAATTAAATTGTTATAAAAATAAAAAAACTATTGTATTATCAAATTGATAATGTTATAATTTTGATTATCAATTTGATAATAGACATTTGGGAGGATTTATGAGTAATACATTTTTATCGCAATTTTTAATGATAACAAACATACACAGTGTGTTAATGGTTATTGCACTAATAGGATTATTTTTTATAATTAATAAAATAAGCAAAAAATTCAAATTTACAAAGTTAATGATAATTTCCATATTTATGGGGTTAGGTCTTGGAATAGTAATACAAGCAGTAGCAAAATTTCCAAGTGACCCAAGTCAAGTAACATGGATAAATGAAGTAAGTACATGGTACTCTCTATTTGGTAATGGATTTATGGATTTACTAAAGATGATAGTAATGCCTTTAGTTTTAGTTTCAATCATAAGAGTTATAATGAATATGAAAGAAGATGACTTAGGAAAATTAACATTTAAATCTATGGGAATGTTTTTTGCCACAACTGCTACGGCAGCTATTATTGCTGTAATCGTTGGGAATTTATTTGATTTAGGCTCTTCTATACAAGCTGTAAGTGCTAGTGAAGAGCTTAGAGAAATAACTTCACTTCCAGATACAATAAGAGGGTTATTGCCATCTAATCCAATAAAAGCCATGGCTGATGGAAATACTGTGGCAGTAGTAATATTTGCAGCGTTTATAGGATTGGCAATAAGAAGACTGTCAAAAAAATACTTAGATATAATAAAACCATTTATGGATTTTGTAGAAGCATTTTATAAAATTATAGTTTCTGTTGCCATAACAGTAATAAAACTTATGCCTTATGCTGTTGTTCCACTTATGGCTAGTACTATAGCAAGTAGAGGTGTGAAGTCACTTTTAGATGTGGTTGATTTTATATTAGCATTATATATAAGTGTAGGGCTTATGTTTGTGGTTCACTTAGTTATAATAACTTTAAGTGGAATGAATCCAATAACATATATTAAAAATGCTTCAAAAGCATTAATACTTGCATTCACATCTCGTTCAAGTTTAGGAACATTACCAGTTACTGTGGAAGCTTTGACAGAAAACATGAATGTGGAATCAGGAACTGCTAGCTTTGTAACAAGTTTAGGTTCAAACATGGGCATGAATGGATGTGCAGGAATATATCCAGCTTTAGTTAGTGTAATGCTTGCAAACATGGCTGGAGTAGAAATGAACTTTACTTTCTATGTGATGTTAATAATAGTTATAACAATAAGTTCACTGGGTATTGCAGGAATACCAGGAACAGCAACAATGTCTGTGTCTGTAGTAATATCAGGTATGGGAATGGGAGCATACTTCCCAATGGCAGGGGCAATAATTGCAATAGATCCAATCCTTGATATGGGAAGAACAATGTTAAATGTTAATGGAGCAATGACAGCAGCTGTTGCAGTAGATAAGTCACTTAAAATTAATGAGAAAAAAGAAGTAAAAGTAGCTTAAATAAATAGAAAAAATGGCAATCATTTTAGATATTTAAAAGTCTAAAGTGATTGCTATTTTATTTAAACTGTATAAGAATTATTTATTTACTATTAATATAAGTCTATTGCGTTACTAAAGTTTGTATAAAATGTTATTCAAAGATTCTTTTAAAGATAAAACAAACTTTTCTCTTGAACTTGGAGAAATATCAAACAAAGATAAATAAGGATTTAAATCTTCAATTTCCACAAGAAGTAAATTTCCATTCTTATCTCTACATGCATCAATTCTTTGAATACCATGACTTAAATTATTCCAGTTTAATAAGGCATGGCAAAAATCAAAATCATCTTTATTAGGAGTGTATTCTTCCATTTGCCATCTTTTTTCTTTATTAGGAGCATAAAGAGCATATTGGAATTTTCTATCTACGTAATAAAAAGACACCTCATACTGAAAATCTATAAATGGTTGAATTAAAGTACTGTAATTATCGGATTTAACTTTTTCAAAAAGTTCATCTTTACTTAAAATCTCTAAGCCTATGGAATCAGCACCATCTATGGGTTTTGTTATGTAATTTGCAACATCTGGCAATTTATGAAACTCATTAATATTGTTGATTGTTCTGATAACAGGCATATTTTTGTTTGTAAGTTCCATCAAATAGCCCTTCCCATTCATATATCCATGACCATCAAAAGAATTGTAAGTAAGCAAATTATGAGTTTTTATTTTATCTCTAAATATCTTATATTCCCTCTCAAAATTGGCAGCAGGTCCTGTATTTCTAAATAAAATTAAATCAAAATCTTCATTGAAGTCATTTATATCATTTGGATTACAAATAAGTAATTTAAAATCTTCTCTAAGAGAACATGTAAGGAATAGATCTTCTTAATAATAATTTCTACCTTTGGAGTTATAATATAAGTCTGTGATAAATAGTATTTTCTTCATAAAACCTCCAATTTATAATTAAGCATATTTATATTAAGTTAATTACATAAATTTTAGTTAAAAAGTGATATTCTAGCAACTTTTGGAAATTATATTTAATTTGAAATGAATTACAATTTACTAGAAATGTTTTAACAATAAATATTTATTGTAAAACAATAAAAATTTATTGTATTTTTATAAAAAATATATTAATATAATTAGAGAAAATAAAAAAGGAGAGAAGGAAATGAAAAAATATAAAATTTCATTATTATGTTTATTAATGACAATATTATGTATAGTGTCTTTCAATTTGATAGGAAGCGAAGTTTTAGAAGATGGAACACTACAAGAGCCATTCTTTTTAATTCCAATAGCATACTTATTTCTTATTATTTCAATAATAAGTGCAATAGTTGTAAAATTAAAAAATGTATATAAATCAAAAAAATCTAGATAGAGGAGAAAAGAAAAATGAAAAATTATTATTCAAAAATATTAAACACTATAGTTTCAGTTGGTATAGCTTTAACTTTGATTTTACTTATAGGCTTCCCTTTTATTTTAGGAGCATTAAACAAAACAACTTTTACGTATATGGATTCTAAATTTATACTTATTATAACTGTGGGTATTTATATTTGTGCCATACCTTATGTAATAGCTTTATTTAATTTAAAAAGATTATGTTCTCATATCACAAGCAAAAATCCTTTTTCTGAGAGTATACCAAAAATTATAAATAACATTGCCTATTGTGCATTTAGTGAAGCTATTCTTTTTAATTTAATGAATATAGTACTTTACTTTGTGTTTAATTTATATTTTTATGGTCTTACTATTTTACTTTGCGTAATAGTTTCGTTCTTATCACTTGCCATAGGAGTTTTTGCTCTTGTTTCATCTAAATTATTTGAAATTGCCATAGATATTAAGGATGAAAATGATAGAACTATTTAAGGAGGAAAGCAGATGGCTATAATTGTAAATTTGGATGTGATGATGGCAAAAAGAAAAATGAGTGCCACAGAGCTTTCTAAGAAACTTGGAATTACCATGGCTAATTTATCCATATTAAAAAATAATAAGGCAAGGGCTGTGAGATTTACCACATTAAATGAAATATGTAAGGCTCTAGATTGTCAACCTGGAGATATTTTGGAATATGTAGCAGATGAGGATGAGATAGAGGAATAAGAGAAGGTATAATTGGGGGAGGAAATAAGAATATGAAGATTGTTAAAACAATTTTTAAAATATTTTTGGGCTTTCTAGCGATGATATTAATCTTCATAGGATTATTCTTTGGTCATATGATTTTTACTTTAATGAGTAGTGGTATGCTTTTTTGGGATAGTGAGGATGTAATATATGAAAACTGGAATATTAGATTACCACAAAATGGAGAAGAAATATATTATACAGATAGCGGTGCAAGTTTTCATGGAGATGGTGAAAGGTACTCAGTTTATGAATATGAAAATAAAGAAACTATAAATAGTGCCTTTGATTGGAAGAATAAAAAAGATGAAGATATGGAAAGAGAAATTAAAGAAGTACTAGAAAGGTTAAAAGAGCAAGATGTAAAAATATCAGAGGAATATAAAATTGACTTTAATAAAAAATATGAATATATCAGAAAAGCAAAGGATGATAATTCTGAGTTATATTTGATTTACATAATTGAAGAAAATAAGATTTATGTTATTGAAGATATTTATTAAATTTAAATTGAGGGAATAGAAATGAAGAAAAAAATACTGACAACTATGATTTTATGTTTATCCATATTAATGATTGGATGTAATCAAAATAAAAATTTAGAGAATATGTCACATATAACAACTAAAGATTATACGGGAATTAAATGGAATGAAAAAATATATATTCCATTTTGTACAGTTGATCATGACCAAAGGGGTAAACAAATTGGAATTGTAGATAATGATAAAAATGATAAAGTTTATGAGTACAAAGGATACTCTACAGATGAATGGATTATATCTTTTTATTATTCTGGAGAAATGGATAACTCTATGTTAATGAGAGAGATAAGTGTAATTGATATACCAGATAATCTACACTTAGAATATGAATGAGACTAGCTTTATGTTCAAGTAAATATAATAGATGTAGATTAAAAAGGAGGAAGTTATGGGGATAACAATGTACTTACTGATAATGTTTTTTATATCAACTTTAGCATTAATAATTGGTATTATTACCAAAAATAAATTACTAGTAATTATTTTTGGTTTGATAGATTTTTTTATAATAGCTTTTATATTATTTTTAGTATTTATTTTAATACCGGCCATGTAGAGGAGAAAATAAACTTAAATATATAGGGACACCCTCCTTTTATAAAATTATTTTGACTTTTAGTGACAAAGTTACAGAATTAAATAAAAATAATGATACAATATATATATAATAAAATTTGTTAAAAGGGAGACATAAAAATGACAAAACCATCAATTTATCATAGCCAAGGATATAATTGTGCAGAAGCACTAATTAAATCTTACAACGAAGAATTTAACACAGACATACCTGTTGCTTTAGGAAGTGGAATGGGAACAGGTATGACAGTAGGCAGTTTATGTGGAGCTGTTAATGCAGCAGTTTTAGTAGCAGGATTTATAAAAGGTAGAGAAGATAATTCTATCCCAAACGAAGCTAGAAAATATTCAAAAGAAATAATGAAAAAAGTAAGAGATCAATATGACTCAGAAATTTGTTCTAATTTGAAGAAAAATAAGGTAAGTTGTAGCGAAATAATAGATTTTTCATATAATGCATTAAAGGAAGTTTTAAAAGATTTATAAAATATGGAGATGAGATATTATGGGATTTTTATCAGGACTCTTTAGAGGCAGAGGATATACTACAATAAGTGGATCCCAGCTACAAAAGATGTTAAATAATAGCAATATATTAATTTTAGATGTTAGAAGCTTAGGGGAGTACAAAGGTGGGCATATTCCAAATGCTAGAAATATACCTGTTGATACACTTTCATCAAAATTATCAAGTTTAAGTTCATATAAAGACAGTAAAATAGTTGTATATTGTGCTTCTGGAGGAAGAAGTGCAAAGGCCTCAGATATTTTATCTAAAAATGGATTTAATAAAGTAAGCAACTTAAGTGGAGGAGTTTCTTCATATAAGGGAAAGCTAACTAAAAATTAAATATTAAAATAAGACCATCAATTTTAGATGGTCTATTTTAGTGTTACTAATTATTTTCCTTTCATCAACAAACCGTGTTGATTACAATAAATATAAAATTTTCCTCTTTCAAATTTTCCACATAGTCTTGGGAATCTCACTGTTGGACTTTGTTCAGGATATAGTTTTATCAGAAGTACACTATCATAAGTTACATAAGCAACAAATGAGATGTAATGTTCTTTAGTCATTTCGTGGTCTATTTCCACATAATAATCATTTTCCACTTCTTCAACACTTATTTTATGATTATTATCTACTATACTTGGAACAGCTGCTTTTAGCTTTCTGCCACAGCAAGAGATTTCACCCTCTCCAGTTGCACTTATTATATTGCCACAGCTTGGGCAAACATAAAATTTAATTCTTTTCATATTTCCTCCATCTACATCATTAGGTTCTAAATCTCCTAATAATATTTTTTCTATATTAATATCAAATATCTTTGATAATTCTGTAAGTATTGACACATCAGGACAGCCAAGTCCTCGTTCCCATTTTGAAACGGTTTTATCACTGATGTTTAGTAAGTCAGCCACTTGTTTTTGAGTCATATTTTTTTCTTTTCTAAGTTTTAAAATTAAACTTCCTACTTTTTCTAAGTTCATGTATGTTACCTCCACATATATAAGGATAAACTCTGAGCAATATATTTTCAATCAACTCTTCGTAGAGTTTTTATTATATTTTATATATTTAGTAATTTCCATTATAATATAAATATAGATGACTGAGAAAAATTTTCTGTTATAGTTATGAATATAATAGATAGAATAACTTGTTGAAGAAAATTTTAGGGGGATTAATTATGAATAAGAAAAGAATCTTAAATTGGATGTCGAAATTAATGTATGTTATTTATTTAGGTTCAATAGCTTATTTTATTTTTGTAAGTAAGTTAGAAAATGTATTATTTGCCTTGGCAAGCTTGCTAGGAACAATTATATTAGTGTATTTAAACAAAAGATTTGATAAACTCTTTGATACCACATTAATTATAACTTTAATTATATTTATCTTGTTTTCAGGTCTTTTGGGTTCATCTTTTGGATTTTATCATACTATAAAAAACTATGATGATTTCTTGCATATATGGTCAGGGATTATTTCTTGTAGTGTGGCATATGTTTTATTTAATTATTTTGGAAATATGGATGTAAAGAACACTAAGAGAAAAATATTCTTTATCATATTTATGTTTATGTTCAGTATGGGTGGAGCAAGTCTTTGGGAGCTTATGGAGTTTTTTATAGATAAGTTTTTAGGGATGAACTGTCAAGCGGGAGGATTAGTTGATACTATGATGGACACTTTTGATTGTTTAATTGGAAGTGTTATAATGATACCTTACTATGTTAAACAATTGCCTAAATTACATGCAAAGAATGCTTAAAATAAAGAAAATTTGAAAAAATTATTACTTGTAGTATTATAAATAAACAATAGTGAAATGGGGGAAATTCAATGAATTATGAGATAGTAGGAAAGGTAGTGCCAAGCGTGGAGGTTAGCCTGTCTAGAGGAGAGGCCATGTTTACTCAAAGTGGAGGAATGTTTTGGCAAACTGAAGGAATAAGAATGGACACAAATACAAAAGGTGGACTACTAAAAGGTATAGGAAGAATGTTTGCTGGAGAATCCATGTTTATGGCTACTTACACGGCAACACAAGAAGCTAAAATAGCTTTTGCTTCAACTGTGCCAGGGAGTATAATACCTATAAATGTTAGTGAAGGTAGATTTACTATACAAAAAGGAGCTTTTTTAGCTGCTGAGTCTTCAGTGGAATTAAAAACTACTTTTAATAAAAAGTTAGGAACTGGGGTCTTTGGTGGAGAAGGGTTTATATTACAAGAGCTAAGAGGTAGAGGAACTGCATTTTTAGAAATAGATGGTGATGCTATAGAAAAGAATTTAACTCCAGGAGAAATAATAAAAATAGACACAGGAAATCTTGTTGGATTTGAAGATAGTGTAAGATATGAAGTAGAGTTTGTAAAAGGCCTTGGTAATGTTATATTTGGTGGTGAAGGGTTATTTTTAACTAAGCTTACAGGACCAGGTAAGGTAGTTCTTCAAACTATGAACATGAATGAATTTGCTCTAAGAGTAGGATCATTTATACCGAAAAGTGGAAGTTAATAAAATAATAGATTAGGTAATAATTATATACTTGTGCAAGGGTATATCAAAAATATACGGAACCCCAATTGTTGGAGCAAAATTCTAACAATTAGGGTGTTTTTTATGATAAATATGATTAGTACTTTAAATTAAGGGTGAAAAGCAATAATATTATTTATAATAGCTACGATTTCCTCTGGAGATTCATTTAAATCATTTTCTAACCATGTTTGAACTACGGAAAAAACTCCTCCTACATTATATTTTATAAAATAATCTAAAAATACATCGTCAACTTTTGAAGAGCTAATAAGCTTATCAATATCAGCTTTATTTGCTAAAATAATAATGCGATCCATTATATTACTTTCCATATGGTGACAAAATAATATTTTGCATAACTCCTTGTTATCCTTTATAAGTTCAAGAGCCTTAAGGAGTAAAACATCTTTATAATCTTCAACTGGAGTTTCTTCTATGTATTCTAAAATTTGATTAAATAATTCATCTTCCATTGATTGAAGTAAATCATAAGCATCCTTATAATGAGTGTAAAAAGTTCCTCTATTAATATTTGCACTTTTGCATATATCCGTAACGGTAATCTGATGAATTTTTTTATTTTCAAGCAACTCTATTAAACTTTCTTTAATTATTTTTTTAGTATATAAAATTCTTCTATTTCCTTTAACTCCTGCCATATATTCCATCCTTTTTTATTTATAAAAATAAATTTAAATTATGAGTTATTAAATGAACAAAAATAACTGAAATGTATATTTAATAACAAACTAAAAATATGTGATTATTGTAACTAGTTTATATATTATTTATACTTATTGTATTATAGCATTAACCAAACATAGTGTCTATTTAATAACAGTGAGTAATAAAAGCAAAAGATTGGGGGAAGAAATGTCATATATACAAATAATAGACGAATATAAAAGATACAAAATCGGAGAAAACACTGTTGTTGCCAACAATGGTATTAATTTTTCCATAGAAAAGGGCGAGTTTGTTATTATTCTAGGCCCAAGTGGCGCTGGAAAAACAACTGTGCTGAATATTCTTGGAGGAATGGATACTTGTGATGAAGGTAATGTAATTATTGATGATGTGGATATTTCAAAGTTTAATAATAAAGAGCTCATAAATTACAGAAGATATGATGTGGGATTTGTATTTCAATTTTATAATTTAGTACAAAATTTAACGGCAAGAGAAAACGTGGAGTTGGCAACACAAATTTGTAAAAATGCTTTGGATGTGGATAAAACTTTGGAGTTAGTTGGTCTTGGTCATAGGAAAGATAACTTCCCAAGTCAATTATCAGGCGGAGAGCAACAAAGGGTATCCATAGCAAGAGCCATAGCTAAAAATCCAAAATTACTTCTGTGTGATGAGCCAACAGGAGCTCTTGACTACAAAACAGGAAAACAGATTTTAAAAACATTACAAGATACATGTAAAAATACGGGTACAACGGTAGTAGTTATAACTCATAACTCAGCACTTGCACCAATTGCCAATAGAGTTATAAATATTAAAGATGCAAAAGTTCAAAGTGTCCAAATAAATGAGAGACCTGTTTCTGTTGAATCTATTGAATGGTAGAGGATAATATATGAAAAATAGAGCATATAAAAAATCAATAAAAAGAGAAATATTATCTTCAAAAGCTAGATTTACTTCCATAATGGCAATAATCTTCTTGGGAGTTGCTTTTTATTCTGGGATTAAATTCTGTGGACCAGATTTAAAGAATTCCATAAATGAATTTTTTGCTAAACAAAATTTAATGGATAGTAAGATAGTATCTAGTATAGGACTTAATGAAAATGATTTAAAGTTACTTGAAAATAATGATAAAATTCTTGATTATTATGCAACACATAGTGTTGATGTTAACTTAACTAATACAAATAATGTTGTTAAGTGTATGGAGTATGACACAAGTAGCTCTGACAAGATGAACAAAGCTGTTGTAACAGAAGGTAGATTACCAAGAAGTAGTGGTGAAATTGCTTTAGATGTAAATGCACTGAAGGTAGATAAAAATCTAAAGATAGGTGATAATTATGTTATAGAATCTGATGAAGATAGTGAAAGTTATTTTAAAAAGAAGACTTTTAAGATTGTTGGATTTGTTCAAAGTCCAATCTACATAGACAATACGTCTAGAGGAAGTACTACTGTTGGAAAAGGAAGTATAGACTATTTTGCATTGATAAATAGCAAAGATATGTCTATGGATGTATACAGTGAGATTTATGTAAGATTTAAAAATACTAAAAGCTTTGGTGCATATAGTGATGAATATAAAGATAAGATGGAAGAAAATAATAAATATCTTGAAAACTTATATTCACATAGAAATATAGAAAGAATACAGGAAATTAAATCAGATGCACAAAAAGAATTTGATAAAGCTTATAAAAAAATAGAAAAAAATGAAAAGAAGCTTGAAGATGCTCAGACTGAAATAGACAATGGTAAAATGCAATTTTTAGATGGTAAGAAAGAATATGAGCAGACTTTATCAAAGTTTAAACAAGAAATAAAAGATAATGAAAAATTACTAATTGACAATGAAATAAAGTTAAACCAGGGTCAAATAGAAATTGATAAGCAAAAAGAAACATTATTACAAGGTGAAAAACAACTTGAAAGTGCTAAAGTGGAACTGGATAATTCCAAGGAGGTTTTTATAAATCAAGGAATTGATCCAACAAAAGATACAAAGAAATATGAAAATCAAATAAAAAATCTAAATAATTTGATTTCAACATATGATGAACTATCTAAGGATATAAAAGAAAGTGCAAATAATTTAAATGAAAACAATCAAATTCCAATTGAAAAAATTAAGTATTGGAAAGCTATAATTTCAAATCCAAACTTGGGATTAAACGAATTAAGTGATTTAGTTAATATATTAGAAAAGGATCAATCAAATATTGAAATAGCTCTTAACCTTGCACAAAATATAGATAGAGTTAGGGATAGTGTAAGTAATACTAAATCAAATTTAGAAACCTTGGTAAGTGGAATAATTAAGTACCAACAAGGTGTGAAAACTTATGAAAAACAAAGTAACAATTTAAGAGAAGGAAAAACTAAGATAAAAGAAGCTCAAGAGGAACTAGATAAAGGTAAAAAAGAAATAGAACAAGGTAAAAAGGATCTTGAAAAAGGGAAAATACAAGGTCAAATAGAACTTGAAAAGGCTAAGAAAGAAATTGAGGACTCTGAGAAAAAACTTCTTTATGGAGAGAAAGAAATTAAGGAAAATAAAGAGAAACTTCTAGATGCTAAAAAAGAAATAGATGAAGAAAAAGAAAAATTAGATGAACTAGATGATAGTAAATATTATTTCTTTGATAGAGGAGATAATCCAGGATATTCAACTTACAAAGGTTCAATTGATAGTTTAGATAAAATAGCATCTGTGTTTCCTGTATTTTTCTTCTTAGTTGCAGCACTAATATGCTTAACTACCATGACAAGAATGGTGGAAGAAAATAGAATAGAAATAGGAACACTAAAGGCGCTAGGTTATAGAGACTTAGAAATAGCTAGAAAATATATAGTTTATGCTTCTATTGCCAGTTTTGCAGGTGCTATAACTGGTATATTGGTTGGAAGTAGCATACTGCCATATATAGTTAATATAGCTTATTCGTCTAATTTTACTTTGCCAAAAGTTATAATAAGCTTCTATCCATCATATATAATTCAGTCTTTAGTAGCATCGTTACTTTGCACAGTTGGAGCTGCACTTGTTGTACTAAAAGAAGAATTAAGAGAAAATCCTTCTAATTTAATGAGAGTAAAAGCACCAAAGCTTGGTAAAAAAATATTATTAGAGCGAATTAGACCTATATGGAGAAGACTTAACTTTAACCAAAAAGTAACTTTTAGAAATCTTTTTAGATATAAACAAAGAATGTTGATGACTATATTTGGTATATCAGGATGTATGGCAATGCTTGTAGCAGGAATATCTCTTGAAAAATCAAACTCATCACTATCTAGCTTACAATTTGGAAAAATAATAAAATATGATGCAATGGTTGTATTTGAAGATAATAGTACTGCAAGTGAAGACGAAGAATATGAAAAATATTTAAAAAGCTTAGATAATTATGAAGATGGCTTAAATGTTTATCAAGAATCAGTTACTTTTAGTAAAGAAAATATGAGTAAGCAAAGTGCTATGATGTATGTGCCAGAAAATATATATAAGCTAAATGACTTTATTTTACTTAATGATAGAGCAAGTGGTGTAACATACAAATTAAGTGATGATGGAGTTATGATAAATGAAAAGCTGGCAAAACTTTTAAAAGTTTCTGCGGGAGGTTATATAACCTTAACTGATGCAGATAATAATAATCATAAAGTAAAGGTAGACAATATAGTAGAAAACTACACAGGTCATTATATTTATTTATCACCAACATATTATAAAAAGATATTTAAAGATGATGTTAAATATAATATTCAATTATTAAACTTCACTTCTAAAATTAAAGATGAAGATAAATTATCATCAGCACTTATGGATAATGATAAGGTTATAAACGTAACCCTTACTTCTAAAATGAAAAGCATGAGTGAAGCAGCTGACATAGGACTTGTTATGATAGTAATAATTGTTGCATCAGGTAGTTTAGCATTTGTTGTATTATACAACCTAATAAATATAAATGTATCAGAACGTATTAGAGAAATATCTACTATAAAGGTACTAGGATTCTATGATAATGAAGTGGATATGTATATATTTAGAGAAAATATAATACTTACATTTATGGGTATACTTGCAGGGTCTGTTTTAGGAAAAATTTTATATGTATTTTTAATAAGCACAGCAGAAATGGACAATATGATGATGGTACCAACAGTTGATATGAGTAGCTATATTATATCCGGTATAATCACAATGATTTTTGCAATACTTGTTATGATAATGATGCACAACAAATTAAAAAACATAAATATGATAGATGCACTTAAATCTGTAGAATAAATTAATTATGAAATGTAGTTACTAAGTATATGAAATTAGTAACTACATTTTTTAGATTAAAGTAATTTCCCAACTTGTTACTTGGCAACGGGCGAAGCCGTTGGCGATATGAAGTGGAGCGACCACTCCGTGGCTTAAGCGAAGCGAATTTTTTATTTGATTATCTTCTAAAAAGAATAAGTCTAATTAATATTATATAAAACAAATAAATCATATTATAAGGAATATTATATAATATAATATATAAGCAACTAATATGTTGTGTGTTGTTTAAATTTGATTAAAGATTAGATTTACACCTAGGAGTGTCAATTGGGGAGGTATCATGAAACTAAGTATAATTGGAGTGCCAACTTATTATGGATGTGATAATAATGGAACACAATATTCACCAGAAAAACTAAGAAATGCAAATATTATTAATTTAATAAAAGATAATGGGGAAATAGAAGTTGCAGATCTTGGAGATATTGATATAAAAGAAGTAATTGAAAGAGACAAGTTTAAAAATGAAAAAGATATTAAATATTTTGAAAGTATATATGATTTAAACTTAAAGTTAGCTAAGGCTGTAGATAAGGCAATGGATGGTAGTGACTTCACATTAATATTAGGAGGAGATCACGGTATAGGACTGGGGAGTATAACAGGTGCTAGTAAGCACTCAAAAAATTTAGGGGTTGTATGGATTGATGCTCATGGCGATTTTAATACATGTGAAACATCTCCAAGTAAGAATTTTCATGGGATGCCTTTAGCATGTTTATGTGGACATGGAGACTCAAGATTAGTTAATTTATATTATAACGGTGTCAAAATAGAAGAAAAAAATGTATTCCATATAGGGGGAAGAGATATAGATAAGGACGAACAAGAGTTACTAGATAATTCCAAAGTAAATCTTTATGATAAAAAAGTTATAGATAAAATAGGATTTGAAAATGTTATTTATGATATATTAAAAAAATGCAATGAACAAGATATAGATGGTCTTCATATAAGTCTTGATATAGATTTTATGGATAAGTTTATAGTAGAAGGTACGGGAACAAGAGTTGCTGGAGGATATACTTTGGACGATACTAAATATATTTTAAGATGTCTTATAAATACAGGTATTGTTAAATCTATGGATTTTGTTGAATTCAATCCCAAATTAGATGTAAATGATAATACTTTAAAAATATGTAAGGATTTATTAATTTATTTTGGACAATGTTTACTCAGTAAAAAATTAGTTATGTGTTAGACCATGTAGGGCTGTAGATGAGTTTGTATAAAATCAAACTTAACTACAGTCTATTTTTATTACTTCTAAAATTAAGTAGAAAATAGGAATTCAAATTGAGATAAAACCTTGACTAAATATTATTGTTATTTATAAATGGGAATATTTTGATTTACAAAATATATCGAATTTGGTAAAATAAAATAATAAAATTTTGAATATCAAAATATTGGAGGAACAAAATGAAAAACAATAAAAAAATTTGTATTTTTATTACAATGATAATTATGTTAATTTCAGGTATTATAGGATTTAATTCATTAAACCCATCTAAGCCAAATTATACAGATGATAGTAAGGTTAATGTTACAAAACAAAAAGAACATATAAATAACATAGCTAAGAAGCCACATTCTATATTTGATGATGAGGCAAAAAAAGAAGTAAGGGATTATTTGATTTCTGAATTGAAAGAGTTGGGATTAGAACCAAAAATATATGGATATGAGGAGATTTACGAAAAAAGAAGCGATAGTAATGTGGATATAGAAAATATTTATGCTGAAATAAAAGGTAAATCAGATTCATACATAATGCTTGCTACTCACTATGATAGCTCTCATGCTAAAAAAGAGCGATATGCAGAAAAGGATGGTTCTTTAGGTGCAGCTGATGCAGGATATGCACTATCAACTATATTAGAAACGCTTAGAGTTATAAAAGAATCTGATGTTCAATTAGAAAATGGTATTAAAATACTATTAACTGATGGTGAAGAATATGGCTTATTGGGGGCAAAAGAAGCTGTAAAAGAAAGTGAAATTTTAGAAGGTGTGAATTATGTAGTTAATATAGAAGCAAGAGGAACTAAAGGTCCTGCTATTATGTTTGAAACTAGCCCTAATAATACACCTGTTATAGATTTATATGAACATAGTGAAAAGCCGTTTTCATATTCTATAACTCCTGAAATATATAGATTATTACCTAATGCAACTGATTTTACAGTATTTTTAGAAAATAATTTAACAGGAATAAATATAAGTGTACTTGACGGATTAGAAAATTATCATACACCGAGTGATAATCCAGAAAACTTAAGTGATAAGTCTATGCAACATTATGGGGATCAAGTATTACCTATAGTTAAAGAATTTGTAAGTAATGAGAAGTATTCAAATCAAGATGCATTTAAAGGTAAAGATGATTCAATATTCTTTAGTTTAGGTAATCAATTTATAAAATATTCTAAAACCATAAATATAGGATTTTTAATAATTTTATTAGCAGGAATTCTATTTATAGCTAAAAAGTTTAAAGTTAAAAGTATTAAAAAAATTGCTAAATATACAGGTATAAACTTAGGATTTACATCATTTGCAATGGCCATAGGATATGGAATAAGTAGATTGCTTGCTGTAGTAAATGGTAGAGAATTCAAATTGACTTATCTTCCTTTAATTAAGTTTGAATATATTATATTTATAGCAGTTATGGCTTTATTATTTATAAGTTATTTATTTTTAGTAAAAAAATGTACTAATAATTTAGAAGAATCAAATGAATTTACAATAGGCTCTTTAATAGTATTATTTATACTATCAATTATATTTACTGTAGGATTGCCAGGAGCTAGTTATTTAACAGTATTCCCTGCATTATTAATAACTTTAAGTATGATTTTAAAAATTGTTCTTAATAAGTTTGAAAAAATATCGTATATAATGCTATTACCAATTGCATTAATAACGATATTATACGTACCAACAATTTATTTGTTTAACTGTGCTTTAACAATAGGAGCTCTTTGTGCAAATATATTCTTTGCTATGATAGCTTTTATATCTATTGTAATAGGATTTGTTAATATAAAAGATTTAAGATAATTAGTAAAGAAAATTAAACTATATACTGTAAAAATAAGTGTTATAAATATGCCTGTTTTTATGATGATAATAAAAAATGCAATTAGATATAATAATCTAATTGCATTTTTTTACTTATTTTTGTCAGTTTTTTATGATAAACTTCGTATTAACTAATGTAAAAGCTTTTACAGGGAGGAAATAAATTGAAGGATAAATTGATAATTAAATATATAAAAAAATGTAACCCAAAAGGTATGGAGATGTTAATAGATAATTACAATGGATTACTTACTTCAGTAGTTAGAAAACATATAAATCCTGTATTAAATTACGAGGAAGAATGTATAAGTGATGTTCTCTTTGCCATTTGGGAAAATATTGAAGGATTTAATAATAAGGAAAATTCTTTTAAAAATTGGATATGTGCAATTGCAAAGTACAAAGCAATTGATTATAAAAGAAAATATATATCTAAAATAAGTGAAGAACTGGATTCTAATATTTTATATATAGATGAAAATTTATACAAACTAGATATGGAAGAAGAAATAAATGAACTTTTAAGCTCATTAAATTATAAAGATAAAGAACTTTTCAAAAGGTACTACTTAAATGGGGACGAGTTAGAAGAAATAGCAAAGGATACTAATACAAATGTACCTGCCTTACATAGTAGACTATCTAGAGGTAGGAAGAAAATTAGAAGAAGTATTTTAAAGTAGGAGAGTGAGATTATGAAAAATAAGTTTGAAATTTTTAATAAAATAAAGATAGATACGGATAAATATGAGGAGGCTGAAACTAGCAATAATGAAGAATTAAAAATAAAAATGAAAGAAAAATTAAACTCATCAAAAAGATTAAATAAAAAGAAAGTAAAACATAATAAAATTATAAAAGGTATTGCATCAATAGCAATTATAGCTATGGGAATTGGTGTATTTACTCCTTCCTTAGCAGATAATTTGAAAAAAAGATTGCCAGAGTTTGAAACAATGTTAGATAAAATAAAAGAGTCTGTTGATGGTGGTACAGTTGAGTATGATCCTAAACTCTATCCAGAACTAGAAGAAGAAAAAGAAGAACATAAAAAAAGTAAACTTATAGCAACGCCTATAAATGTATCTAGTAAAGATGATGGATTAAAAATTACCATAGATAAAGCAATGTATGACAAGAAAAAGTTATATCTTGATATGACTCTAACAACAGATGAACCTTTCAATGAAAGTAAGTATAAAAAAACAGTGGGTGACTCTCCTTATGGTGATGGAATAAAAGAAATGTATATTGAGGATTTAATAATATATATGAATGATATTGAGGCAGATGGTTATGGTTATGGTCCTGGTATTGTTGAATTTGTTGATAAAAATACTATTAAACTTAGTTATTTAATTGAGCTAGATATTAATAATGATATTGAAGATGTAAATTTTAAAATAAGTTTTGGAACTAAAAAATATAAAGATTCTTTATTTACAAATTCTTATGATGGAAAATGGTCTTTTGATTTTAATATAAAAGCCATAGATGATAATGCAAAGAGTATAGTAGTAGATAAAAAAGATGGAGATTACACTTTGAAAAAAGTTGAGGTAACAGATACATATATTGAAGTTAAAATGGAACTTCCTTTCCAACCATCACTGGGAAATCCTCATGATAACTTTATAATAGTTTATGATGATAAGGGAAGAGCGTTGGAAATGTCTACAGGAAGCGATGGAAAAAATAAAATGTATACTCAAATAAATGAATTAATTGATATAGGAGAAATTCCTTTATATATTGATATTTTAGTTTGTACAAATTATGGAGAAGAAGCAAATCCTTTATCTAGTTTTAGGGTAGACCTGAAATAAATTTATTGATTTTAAGGAAGTTAAAAATAAGCTTAAAGAATTAATTCACAAGATTGTAAATAATATCTAAAGAAATTGTAATATTAAGAGGGGTAGAAAACTGTATGTATTTATCCTACGTACAGTTTTTTAATGTATAATTAAATTATAGAAATAAGTTAAATATTAAAAATAATAAAAAATAAAAGACTAAATGATAGTAGGCATGGAGTATATAGTAACTGATGAAAAATTAGAAGATATTTTCTTGGGATTAAATTAAGGGGATGGGTATATGTTTTTTAATAAACAAGTAATTTATAATGGGTCATCAAAGAAGAAATACAATGAAATAATTAATATACTAGAGTTGAATAATATAAAGTATACTGAGAAAATAAGAAATATAAATAAAGATATTGGACCTATGATGAATAAAATGATGGTTGGAACTTTAGGTGAAAAAGAAGATTTTTCTTATGAGTATACTATTTGGGTAAGCGATGAGAAATATGAACTTGCTTCTAATTTAATAAAAAATATTGAAATTTGATTTATGTCTAATTTTATAATTAGCATAAAAATTAGAATTTAGATAACATATTACTAAAAATATAGTAAAGAGGAGAGTATAAATTATGAAATGTCCATATTGCAATAATGAGATGGTGTTGGGAATTATACGTGGGGGAAGAGACTCAGTAAAATGGATTCCTAAGGAAAAAGATAAAGGAGCAATTTTATCAACCTTTGTAAAAGGAGTTACAATTTTAGAGTGGATGAACTCAAAAGTAGAAGGATACTATTGTAAAGAATGCAATAAAATTACCATAGATGTGCCAAAACAATTATAGTTTTATAGAAAGTATGAAGAAGTGAAAGATTTACTGAGCAAGTTTAATATTGATTTGCCAAAGAAAGGCACTTCTACAGATGGTGGAAAAGAATTATACACTATCTCATTTGATTTAGATAAATCAGGCGATGTTTAATTGAAGATTAATTATGATATAGTGATATAAAAGTCTAGTAAGATTATAAGAGGTGAAAAATGAAACTTATAAGAATATGCTCCAAAGATGATCGTTACTTTAAAGAGCCTATGGAAATATATAAAAGTAGCTTTCCAATATTTGAACAAAGAACGTTAAAATCACAGATAGATGTATTAGAAAATAAAGAATATTATTGTAGTGTTATTTATGAAAATGATTAACTAATAGGAATACTTTTTTATTGGGAATATGATAAATATAGGTATATAGAACATTTAGCTATACCTAAAAAATTAAGAGGAAAAAACTATGGCTCTAAAATATTAGAAAAGTTCTGCCAAAGTAATAAAAACACTATACTAGAAATTGATATTCCCATAGATGATATATCAATTAAAAGATTAAATTTTTATTCCAAATTAGGTTTTAAAATACAAAACTTTGAACATATACATCCTCAATATAGAAAGGAATATGAGGGTCATAGTTTGAGAGTGATGAGTTATAATAAAGATTTATCAGAGGACGAGTATTATATATTTAATGAATTTTTAAATAAAACAGTTATGAAGTTTTCAGAGTGCAACGTTTAAGGATAGGCAAAATGTCTATCTTTTTTTATTGTAAGGAAATTATATGTTATCTGTCCTGTGTATGGCGTATAATTTCCAACTTTGTTACTTGAGCAATGAGCGAAGCGAATTTTTTACATATTAGTTTGCTTTTTATAAAAATTTCCAAAGTCTTATATAAGTAACTATATTTTAGATGAATTTAGTAAAGAATATAATATGAATCTAAAATTAGGAGGTAAAGACAATGGGAAATAATATGGTAATGGAATATTCTATGTTTTGTTACTAATGTGAACAAACAGCAGGGGGAAAGGGCTGTACAAAACTAGATGTATGTGGAAAAACACCAGAAGTAGCAAATCTTCAAGACTTACTTATTTATCAAATAAAAGGGATAAGCTGCTATGCAAAAGAGATAGTTGAAAAAGGAGAAAATGTAGATAAAGATATAGTAAAATTTATTAAAAATTCTTTATTTACAACTTTGACAAATGTAAATTTTGATGCTGATATTCATGTACAAATGTTAAAAGAGTCTCAAAAAATAAAAGAGGCGTTAAGAAAAAAGTGGGTAAAATTAAAAATGATACAGAACATGCTACATATAATTTAAGTGAAACAAAAGCAGAAATGCTTCAAGATGCAAAAAAAGCAGGAATAATGTATGATGGTGAACTGGACCCAGATATTCGTTCACTACGCCAAACTATAGTATATGGATTAAAAGGAATTGCAGCTTATGGTCATCAAGCAAGAGAGCGGGGTTACTTCGATGATGAAGTTGATAATTTTTATGTTAGGGCGTTGGAAGCAACAACAGATGATAATTTAAGCCTTGAAGATTTAATAAGATGGACTATGAGAACTGGTGGAATGATTCCTTGTCATGGTTATCCACAACTTAAAAAGTATGATCATTTAGTAGGAAATTTTGGTGGTGCATGGCAAGATCAGCAAAAAGAATTTGATAACATACCAGGTTGTGTACTTATGACTACAAACTGCTTGATGAAACCTAGAGAATCATACAAAGATAGAATATTTACTACAAGTGTAGTTGGTTGGGATGGTGTTAAGTATATTGGGGTAGGAGCAGATGGTAAAAAAGACTTTACTCCAATAATAGAAAAGGCACTTGAACTTGGAGGATACGAAGAAGATCAAGAACCACATGAAATACTAGTTGGGTTTGGCCATCACGCCACACTTTCTTATGCAGAAGATATTGTTAATGCAGTTAAAGACGGAAAAATAAGACACTTTTTCTTAATAGGTGGATGTGATGGAGCGAGACCTGGTAGAAATTATTACACTGAATTTACTAAAAAAGTTCCAGATGATTGTGTGATTTTAACGCTAGCTTGTGGTAAATATAGATTTAATAAATTAGATTTTGGGGAAGTAGCAGGCCTTCCAAGACTTCTTTATGTTGGTCAATGTAACGATGCTTATTCAGCAGTTAAAATTGCAACATCTCTGGCAGATGCTTTTGATACTGATGTAAATGGATTACCACTATCATTAATCATATCTTGGTATGAACAAAAGGCAGTGGCAGATTTATTGGCATTACTATCACTTGGAATAAAGGGCATATATTTAGGCCCTACACTTTCAGCCTTCTTAAGTCCAAATGTACTTCAATATTTAGTAGATACATTTGATTTAAGATCAATAAGCACACCAGATGATGATTTAAAAACTTGCTTACAACAAGGAATATAAACAATAATTTTTATACTGTGATGTTTGAGTATAATGTAATTGTTAGAGTAACTAATAAAGTATTGCAGTAATTTTAAGTTATTTAAAGACCGTGTTAGAATAATACGGTCCTATTTTAATTGTAATGATTTTAAATTTAAGAAAAGTAAATATTGTATAATAAAAAATTGAATTTTAAATGGGAATATACTGTAATTCAATTTATTTTATGAAAAAAATATGATATTCTATATTTATCAAAAAAATATAGAATTTGGATTAATATAGGTGATATGAATAAGATATTAAACATAACTGACAATTATATAATAATTTTAGATAAACATTTTAAAATTAAATTTTGTAATAAAAAAGCATTATTAAAAACTAAATATACCTTAGGAGATGTAGAAAATAGTAAAGCTGAAAAAATTTTAGATATTAAAAATTTAGATATAAATAAATTATCTAAAGACTCAAGCATAAAGTTGGATTTACAACTATATTCCAAGGATATAGAAACAATACCAGTAAGCAGTGAAGTATTATTAGACAATTATAATGGTGAAGAATCTATTTTTATAATTGCTAAAGATTTATGTGAAAAGACATATACAAGAGAACATTTAGAAAAAATTCTAGATAATTTAAAACTTAATTGCTGGCTAAAAAATATGAATGGTGAATATATATTTGTCAATGAATCTTATGCGAAAGAATTAAAAGACAATAAATTAAACATATTAGGAAAGAATACTTCTGATTATTGGGACACAGAAATGTGTAACTTATTTACGAATATGGATAAGGAAGTTAAGAGAAGTAAAAAGTATCAATTAATAGAAAGTTATTCAAAAAATGAAGATTCAGAATTATGGGTGGAAACATATAAGGCCCCTATATTTGACGAAAATAATGAAGTTAAATACATTCTAGGAAGTACAAAAGATATAACTTTAAAGAAAAATTTAGAAAATAAAATATTTACATATAATAAACAAATAAATAATTTAAATAATATTCTAATGAAAAGTAACTTGATAAAAGATGTTAATGATTTATTATATAATATAAGTGAAAGTATATTGAATTATTTTGAGTGTGATTCAACAGCTATATTATTAGTGAATAAGGAAAAATCAGGGTTTGACTATATTGTAGAATGTGGACTATCGGAAGAGTATAAATTACATGATGAATTGATGAAAATGAGTTTATACAATATAGATAATTTGATTGAAAAAAAATATTTAAATACTATTAATAATATTAAGGATATAGAAAATGAAATACTAAGAAATTATATGTATAAAAACAATATCCAAAATATTGGAATATATAATATAGAATTTAATGGTGAAACCTTTGGATATTTACTAATAAAATCCTTAGAAAATAATACATTAAAATTTAATAAATATGATTACTTAAAAACAATTTCAGAAAACACAGCAATCATAATAAAGAGTTATATATTATCTGAAGAATTACAAGAAGAGTTTGATAAACGTAAGGAAATAGAAAGTGAACTAAAACTTTTTTTAGATATTTCAGTAGACTTAATAGCAAGATGTGACTCAAATGGAAAATTTGAGTATGTCAATAAAAACTGGATTAAGACATTAGGTTGGAATGAAAATGAGTTATTAGACATGAATATATTAGATTTAATTCATGAGGATTTTAAAGAAAAGTATTTAGAAATAATTAATAGTAATAAAAATGATATGGGAAGTATAAAGATTAAATTAAGATGTGCAGATAACATTTATAAATGGGTAGAATTAAATTATAAGCTTGTTAAATTAGAAGATAAAATTATAATTACAGTAAAAGATATAAGTGATCAAAGAAAGCAAGAGAAAGAAAGAAAATTGCTTGAAGAAGCAGTTCATATAGAAAGTCTAAAAAATGAATTCTTTGCAAATATATCTCATGAATTTAGAACTCCACTTAATATAATTTTAGGTACAATGCAACTTATGAAGCGTAATATAGATAATAATAAAATAACTTGGGATAGTAGTTTAAAATTAGAAACTCATATAGATTACATAAAACAAAATTCATATAGATTATTAAGACTAGTAAATAATCTCATTGATATTACTTCCCTAGATTCTGGTTACTATAAGTTACAATTAGGAAATTATAATATAGTTGATGTAGTAGAAAATATAACTTTATCTGTAGCTCAGTATATTAAAGATAAAGGCTTAAACTTAATATTTGATACAAACTGCGAGGAAAAAATAATATCTTGTGATCCAGATAAAATTGAAAGAATTATGCTAAATTTATTATCTAACGCTATAAAATATAGCAAAGAAAATGGGGACATATATGTAGAATTATCTGTTGATGACGAAAAAATTAAAGTACTTGTTAAAGATAATGGATTAGGAATATCACAAGATAAAGTGGATGTAATTTTTGATAGATTTAAGAGAATTGATACTAAATTAAACAGAAAATGTGAAGGAAGTGGTATTGGTTTATCTTTAGTAAAATCTCTTGTAGAATTGCACCATGGCAATATATACGTAAAAAGTGAATTGGGAGTAGGTTCGGAGTTTATGTTTGAATTGCCAGTTAATATTATAGGAGAAGAACCCAGTATTATCTTAGAAAGAGAAATCTCGAAAAGTTGCCAAATAGAGAAGTGCAATATAGAGTTTTCGGATATATACTCATAATAATTTAACTAAACTTTAACAAATAAAAACTTGCATAAAATTTAATTTATGTTTATAATGTTTACAAATAAGAAAATTCCCGTGAAGGGGAGTAGCTTTCACATTATTGTGATAATCAGTCGTCAGAACGGAGTAAAATCCCGGTTGATTAGCGAGTTTAAACTTGTTAGCAAGACCTTCAGAGTAGTTTTATCTACTTTGTTGGTCTTTTTTTATTACAAATTATCACTTTTATTTAATAAAATCTAGAAATTGCTAGATATATTACGAAAAGTTAGTTTTATAATAATTGGGAGGAAATTATATGTTTTACAAGGAAACAAGTGAAAAAGCTATAAGACATTTTGATTCTAGCTTAGAGGGATTATCTCAAATGGAGGTTATGAAAAGGTTAAAGAAAAATGGATTAAATGAACTTAGAGAAAAAGAAAAGACACCAACTTGGAAGTTATTTTTAGAAAGTTTTAAAGATCCATTAGTAATAATACTTTTAGTTGCAGCTTTAGTACAAATATTTTTAGGAGAAGTGGTAGAATCAGTAATTATATTTGCCGTACTTATATTAAATTCTATTCTAGGTGTAGTTCAAACTAAAAAAGCAGAAGGGTCTTTAGATAGTTTAAAGCAATTATCAGTACCAAATGCAAAAGTAATTAGAGATGGACTTAAAATCACAGTTCCATCAAAAGATTTAGTAGAGGGAGACATTGTTGTTTTAGAAGCTGGAGATTATGTGCCAGCAGACGGAAGAATAATTGAAGCTCAAACTTTTAAAGTAGTAGAAGGTATGTTAACTGGAGAAAGTGAGCCAGTGTTAAAACATGAAGATAAAATAGATGAAGAGTGTGCTTTAGGGGATCAAAAGAACATGGTATTTAGTGGTTCTATGGTTGTTTATGGTAGAGCAACTTATGTAGTTACTGCATGTGGTATGAAAACTGAAATAGGAAAAATAGCAGATTTATTAGATAATGCAGAAAACAAAGAAACACCACTTCAGAAGAAGCTTGATGATTTTGGAAAAAAACTTGGTGTTGGTATAGTTATATTAGCAAGTTTAATTTTCTTAATTCAAGTTATTAGAGGGGCAAATGTGGCTGATTCATTTATGTTTGCTATTGCAATAGCAGTCGCAGCAATACCAGAAGCTTTATCTTCAATAGTAACTATTGTCTTGGCTAAAGGTACAAATACAATGGCTAAAAAACAAGCAGTTATAAGAAAATTACCAGCAGTAGAAACTTTAGGTTCAACAAGTGTAATATGTACTGATAAAACTGGAACACTTACACAAAACAAAATGACTGTTGTTGACTTTTATATGTATGGCGATGAAGAAAAAGTATTAGCAACTGATATAGGTGAAGAAATAGCTTTATCTAGTAACGATGATATAGCATCAACACGTGACCAAAATGAAAGTGAAATAGCTTTAACTTTAGCATCAACTTTATGTAACGATTCAGATATAACAGATGAGGGTGTGGAAATAGGAGATCCAACAGAGGTTGCTCTTATAAATCATGCAGATAGAAATAATATAAACTATAAAGTATTAAGAGAAAGATGCAATAGATTAAATGAGCTACCTTTTGACAGTGATAGAAAATTAATGTCTACAATAAATCAGGTAGAAGATAAAGTATACATGTTCACGAAGGGTGCTCCAGATGTGATTTTTAATAGATGTAAATATGTATTAGATGATGGGGATGTAGTAGCAATTAATGATGAAATTATAAATCAATTTAAAAAGGCAAATGAAGATTTCTCAAATAAAGCACTAAGGGTTTTAGCATTTGCTACAAAGGAAATTGAAGATAAAAACTTTGTTCCTACATTGGAAGATGAAGATGAGCTTATTTTAATAGGACTAATGGCAATGATTGATCCACCTAGAGAAGAGGTTTACGAAGCAGTAAAAGAAGCAAAAGAATCTGGAATAAAAACAGTAATGATAACTGGGGATCATAAAACTACTGCAGCAGCCATAGGTAGAGATATAGGAATAATGGAAGAAAATGATTTAGCTCTTACAGGTAAGGAGCTAGATGATTTAACTGATGAAGAGCTTGATGAAAAACTAGAACATATTTCAGTTTATGCCAGGGTTTCTCCTGAAAACAAGATAAGAATAGTAAAAGCTTGGCAGAAGAAAAATAAAATAACTGCCATGACAGGAGATGGTGTCAACGATGCCCCAGCACTTAAGCAAGCAGACATAGGTATAGGAATGGGAAGTGGAACAGAAGTTGCGAAAGATGCTTCTGCCATGGTACTTTTAGATGACAATTTTGCTACCATAGTAAATGCCATCGAAGTGGGTAGAACAGTTTACAATAATATTAAAAAATCAATCACCTATTTATTTTCTGGAAATTTAGGTGGAATAATTGCCATATTATTTGCAGTTATTGCAGACTGGTCAAATCCATTTACTACATTACAATTATTATTTATTAACTTGGTAACAGATTCTCTACCAGCTATAGCTTTAGGTTTTGAACCACCAGAAAAAGGAATTATGAAAAATCCTCCAAGACATCCTGATGAAAGTATTTTAGCTGGAGGAACTTTAAAGACTGTATTATTTAGAGGTAGTGTAATAGGTATTGTTACAATATTTGCTCAATATATAGGACTTCTTGAATCGCCTGAAATGGGAACAGCGATGGCTTTTGCAACACTTACACTATCTAGAATAGTTCAGACATTTGCATCAAGATCAAATACTGAAACAATATTTAGCTTAGGTATTAGCAGTAATAAATATGCATTAGGTGCAGTTTGTATTTGTTTAGTAATGTTTTCTTTAACATTATTACCTTTTATGAGAGGGATTTTTGCTATGCCAATGTCATTTGATATAATAAGTTTAGGTATTTCCTTTGGTCTTGCTATAGTTGCAAGTTTAGTTATGGAAGTTAGTAAAAAATTATAAACATATAATTAAAAAACTGGTGACTTTTTAGTCATCAGTTTTTTTATCAATTAAGTTACTTATTTTTTATTTAATTAATCAATAGATAAGGGGTCATTTCAAACTATTTATTTTATAATAATATTAATTTTATAATCCTTTTTATTGACTATCCATTAGCAGGATAGTTTATTATAGAATAAGTTAAATTGTTTTGAAAGGAGACTTTTATGGAAAATTCATTAGAAAAGAAAGTCACTCTGACTTCTTTAATAAAATATACCTTACCTACTGTGGTGATGATGATGTTTTTTTCACTATACACTATAGTAGATGGAATGTTTATATCTAAATTTGTTGGAGCAAATGCACTTTCTGCCACAAATATTGTTTATCCTGTAATAAATATATTAATAGGAATCGGGGTTATGTTTGCCACAGGAGGTAGTGCTATAGTGGCGAAAACCATGGGTGAAAATAAAAATGAAGATGCAAGAGAGTACTTCACTCTTATTACAATAAGTGCTATTATAGTTGGAGTTGTTGTTGAAATCATATGTATTATTTTTATGAAGGATATAATATATGCACTAGGCTCAACTGAGTCATTATATTATAATTGTAAAGAATATCTATTCTTTATGATAATTTTCACACCATTTATAATACTAAAACTTTATTTCGATTACTTTTTAGTAACTGCAGGTGTAGCAAACTTAGGGCTTTTAAGTTCAGTTGCTGGTGGTATTTTAAATATAGTTTTAGATTATGTGTTTATTGTTGAATTTAATATGGGTGTTAGAGGTGCTGCCTTAGCCACGTGTATAGGATATGTTGTACCAAGCTTAGTAGGTATAATTTATTTCTTCAACAAAAAGAACTTACTACACTTTGTGAAGCCTAAATTAAATATGAAAGTTATTTTAAGAAGTTGCTCAAATGGAATGTCAGAAATGGTAACGCAAATATCATCTGCACTTACAACTTTTTTATTCAATATTGTAATGATTAAATTTCTAGGAGAAGACGGAGTAGCAGCAATTACTATAATGTTGTATATACAATTTTTATTAAATGCAGCTTATTTAGGATTTACTTCTGGAGTGTCACCTAGAATAAGTTATAATTATGGAAGGCAAGATGAAAAACAGGTGGAAAACTTGTTTAAGTACAGCCTTATAATAATTTGTGTATTTGGTATAGTAACATTTTTTATGTCTAGGGCCATGTCAGAAATATTAATATCATTATTTGCTGAAAAAGGAAGTTCATTATTTGATATAAGCCATAATGGATTTATGATTTTCTCGATGGCTTTCTTAGTAGCAGGTATTAATATATTTGGTTCAGGGATGTTTACTGCTTTTTCAAATGGGAAAATATCAGCTATTCTTTCTCTTATGAGAACCTTTGTATTTTTCTTAATGGGTATATTTATATTACCTAGAATTATGGGTGTAAATGGAGTTTGGTTAGTAGTCCCTTTTGCAGAAGTTTCTACTATGATAGTTTCTTTAACCTTTATGTATAAGTATAAAAAGGCCTATTTATATGACAATGCATTTGCATTTAAAAGAAAAGTAAGTGTCAGTTAATTTTCAAAAATATATTTAGTTGATGAAGATGATATTTATAGATATGTTTATGAGAAGAGATAATATATAAAACAGGGGTGTATCAAAAATGATACGCCCCTGTTTTATATGTTAATTTAAATAAAGTAAGCTAATTAATTCCAGTTTTTCCACTCTACAACAAAGGCAATACCTGCACTAAGTAAAGCAAGGCCTATTCCTATATATACGGCAGCCCAGCAAAGGGGATTTATAAAGTGAATAGATCTAATAGTAATACCAAGACCCATCATAAATATCATTATTACATAACTTTTCACATCAAAGAATGAAAATAAACATAATTTATCTTGTTCTTTTGCAGAAATTCTATTTTTGTGTTTTTTTACTAATTTTATGAAAATAAAATTAAAAAATACATAAAAAGTTATAACAGCAACTGCTAGCGAAATAAATGGATGTATTGATGAAGTAAATAATACATCAAGCCCAAGTTTTGATACCATACCACCGGCAAATATCCAAACTAATCCTGCTATAAGTAGTAAACTTCTTTTATTACATCTAGGTGTAAATAATTCCATAATATCATCTCCAATTTTTAATTATATAACATTTATACCCTATTATGTAATAAATAAAACAAATTAAAAATTTCCTATTTAGTAAAAATATTCCTTATGCTTATTACAAACATGTTTTATAAATATAATAAATTTGCTAGAATAATAAGGGATAGACTTAATTAAATTATATTGAATTTTAAAGCTGTTGTAGGGGAGGATAAAATGTTAGAAGCTATAAAAAATAGGCGTTCAATAAGAACATATACAGACAAAGAAGTGGAAGAAGAAAAAATAATTGAGATTTTAAAATCGGCAATGCAAGCACCTTCTTCTAAGAACTCTTCATCTTGGGAATTTATTGTTGTAGATGATAAAGAAATTTTAACAAAATTATCTAAGACTCATCATAAATCAAAACAGATTAAAGATGCAAAGCTATGTATAGCAGTTACAGGAAACAAAGAAAGATTTTTTAAACCTGGAAAATGGATACATGACTTGGGAGCATGCACACAAAATATTTTATTAGAATGCACTAACCAAGGTTTAGCTTCATGTTGGATAGGAGTCCATCCTAAGCGCAAGGTTATGGATAAAGTCAGAGAAGTTTTGAACTTACCTGAAAATTTAACTCCCTACTCTCTTGTTTCAATAGGTTATAGTGACGAAGAAAATGAATTCGTAGATAAGTTTGATAAAAATAAAATTCATAGAAATAGATTTGAATAATGGGTAGCCATATGGATAGTATAGAATTGTTTCAAAATATTAAGGAAGAGAGTAAGATTGAACTAGAAAAAATCCTTAAAATTAGAAAAGTATCAAAGAAAGAAATTCTTTTTTATGAGAGAGATATGGTGGATAAAGTTTATTTTATTAAAGAGGGTAAAATATCTTTGTTTAAAATAAATGAAAGTGGAGAACGAAAAATAATTTTCATTCTTCCAAAAGGTCAAATGATTAATGATGTTTTTATAGATGAAAATAAAAGCAGTGCTGTATCTTGTGAAGCTTTTGAAAACAGCACTCTGTTAGAATGTTCTTCTAAAGATTTTCTTAAAATTATGGAAAATGATTTTACTTTAACTAAAAATATATTAAATCATATGCAAAATATAAATAGAAGACTTTATAGACAGTTGAAAAACTCCATATCAATAAGAATGGATAAAAAACTTGCGGCTAAGCTTTATAGAATGGGTAGAGAATTTGGTATAAATAAGGGTGAATGGACTTTAATCAATGCTAATTTAACCATAACATATATTGCAGATATGCTTGGTTGTAAAAGAGAAACTTTATCTAGATCTATGAAGATTTTGCAAGATGAAAATTTAGTGAAAATAGAAAATAAAAAAATGTACATTAAAAAAGAAGAATTATCTTCTTACTTTAAAAGCACATAAATTAGATAAAAAATAATATTGAAATGTATATTCGAGAAAATTTTAAAATAGAATGAAATAAAAGCACTTATTTTAAGAATAGGTGTTTTTTTTTATTAAAAAAATAAGATTCATAATTTCTTCACAATTTTGTGATTATTATCACAGACTTTGGGTAGATCAAAATGCTATTATTTTTTTAACAAGATAAAAGAGAGGAGAATATATGAAAATTAAATTAGATAAACAAGTATTTAATCAAGGTTTAGAAAGATTAAAGTTAGAATACAAAATATTAGCACCAGTTACAAAACCATTTAAAGGGACTTTCTCTGACACAGATTTAACTAAATATGAAGAAATAGAAAGAATAGAGGATATAGAATTTAATAAAAAATCTAACTTCTCAGCAAAAGAAGTAATATTACCAATAAATCAAGTACTTTTTTATTTCACTGAAAAAGACTTTAAAACAAGTGATCAAGATGATAAAAAGTTATTAGTTTTTCTAAGAGCATGTGATTTAAATGGAGTAAAAAGATTGGATCAAATTTACTTAGAAAATGGACTGGAAAAGGATTTCTTCTATAATAGGTTAAGAGAAAAAGTAAAATTTGTTTTAATAGGGTGTAGTGAAAGTTATAGAAACTGTTTCTGTGTAAGTATGAAGTCAAATAAAGCAGAAAACTACTCTATGGGATTAAATCTAAGAGAAGATGTAATTTACTTAGATATAAAAGACGATGATTTAAACATATTTGATGGTGAGGAATGTGAATTTGAAGTAGATTATGTGAAATCAAACAATATAGAAGTGCAAGTACCAAGAAATATAAATCCAGTGGAATTATCAAAACATGAAATATGGAATGAATATGATGCAAGATGTATAGCTTGTGGAAGATGTAACTTTGTATGTCCAACATGTACTTGTTTCACAATGCAAGATATATTCTACAAAGAAAATGAAAGAGTGGGAGAAAGAAGAAGAGTATGGGCATCATGTCAAGTAGATGGATATAGTGACATGGCTGGTGGCCACTCATTTAGAAAGAAACAAGGAGAAAGAATGAGATTTAAAGTAATGCACAAAATCCATGACTTTAATAAGAGGTTTGGATATGATATGTGTGTAGGATGTGGAAGATGCGACGATGCATGTCCACAATATATATCATTTTCAGAGTGTATAGATAAAGTTAAAAAAGTAGTTAATGAGGAGGAAAAATAAATGAATGCATATATGCCAGTTGCAGCAAAAGTAATAGACATAGTAAAACATACAGAAATAGAGTGGACTTTCAGGGTAGAAACTTCTATTAAAAATGTACTTCCAGGCAAATTTTATGAAATATCAATACCAAAGTACGGAGAGTCTCCAATATCAGTAAGTGGATACGGTGAAGATTATATAGATTTTACCATAAGAAATGTGGGGAAAGTAACTAGCGAATTATTTAACTACAAAGTTGGGGACAAATTTTTAATAAGAGGACCTTATGGAAATGGATTTGATGTAAGTTTATATGAAGGAAGAGAAGTTGTAGTTGTTGCTGGGGGAAGTGGATTGGCACCAGTTAGAGGAATAGTTGAGCATTTCTACAATAACCCAGATAAATGTAAAAGTTTTAAATTAATAGTAGGTTTCAAATCTCCAAAGGATGTATTATTTAAAGCTGATTTAGAAAAATGGAATAAAAAGCTCGATATTCTTATAACAGTTGATGGAGCAGAAGAAGGATACGAAGGTAATGTTGGACTTGTAACAAAATATATACCTGAGTTGAATATTGAAGATATAAACAACATGTCTGCCATAGTTGTGGGACCACCAATGATGATGAAGTTTACTGTGGGAGAATTCTTAAAAAGAGATTTAGATGAAAAAAATATATGGGTTTCTTATGAAAGAAAAATGTGTTGTGGAGTAGGAAAATGTGGACACTGTAAAATGGATGACACATATATATGCATAGATGGTCCAGTATTTGATTATTCTTATGCTAAAAATCTTATAGACTAGGGGGGGAAGATAATGTTAAGAGATGTAAACACTAAAAAAGTAATGAAAAATGCTTATAGAATTACTAAGCAAAAGTATGAAACTTCTCTAAGAGTTAGGATTCCTGGAGGATGTGTAGATCCAGAAAGTTTAATGATAGTTTCAAAAATTGCAAATGAATTTGGTAATGGTCAAGTTCATATTACAACTAGACAAGGATTCGAAATTCTTGGAATAAAAATGGAAGATATGGAAGCAGTAAATAAAATAATTCAACCAGTTATAGAAAATATGAATATTAATCAAGAAGTGAAAGATGGTGGTTATCCAGCAGCAGGAACTAGAAATGTTTGTGCGTGTATAGGAAACAAAGTCTGCCCAAAAGCTCAATACAACACTACTGAATTTGCAAAGAAAATGGAAAAAGCAATCTTCCCAAATGATTTACATTTTAAAGTAGCTTTTACAGGGTGTCCAAATGATTGTATAAAAGCAAGAACTCATGACTTTGGAATAATTGGAATGACACTTCCTTTATATGACAAAGATAGATGCGTATCATGTGGCGCTTGTGTGAAAAAATGTGAAAAACTATCAACTGGTGCTTTAAAAATGGAAAACTACAAAATAGTAAGAGATCATGATAAATGTATAGGTTGTGGAGAATGTACACTTAACTGTCCAATAAGTGCATGGACTAGAGATGAAAATAAATACTACAGACTAGTAATTATGGGTAGAACAGGTAAGAAAAATCCAAGACTAGCAGAAGATTTCTTAATTTGGGCAGATGAAGAATCTATTATAAAAATAGTTTTAAATACTTATAAATTTGTTAAAGAATATATAGATTTGAATGCTCCAGGAGGAAAAGAGCATATAGGATATATAATTGATAGAACTGGATTTATGGAATACAAAAAATGGGCTTTAGAAGGTGTGGAATTTGCAGATATAGTTAAAGTGAACGAGAATATTTATTGGAGTGGAATTAAATATTAATCATATAATTAGGAGGGGTTATTATGCATAACGAAACAGTATTGAAACTAACGAACGCAGCAAAAAACAAAATAAATTTATTGAATAAGAGTAAACTTAAGTACTTAGTATCAGCAGCATTCGCGGGGCTATATGTGGGACTTGGAATCATATTAATATTTACAGTTGGAGGACTATTAAGTGCAGTGAACTCTCCTGCCACAAAAATAATGATGGGAGTATCATTTGCAGTTGCACTATGTCTTGTAATAATGACAGGAACAGAATTGTTTACGGGAAACAATATGGTAATGACTGTGGGAAGATTAAATAAAGGTGTTTCTACAGGAAGTATGAGTAAAGTTTGGATATTTAGTTTTGTGGGGAACTTACTGGGATCCATATTAGTTGCGGCATTCTTCGTAGGAACTGGTCTTGTAAATGAAGGGGCAGTAATGGAATTCTTCGCAACAACATCTATAGCAAAAGTATCGGCACCGTTTATGTCACTATTCTTTAGAGGTGTTCTTTGTAACATATTAGTGTGTGTAGCAGTTTTATGTTCATTTAGAACTAATGACGATACAGCAAAAATATTGATGATATTCTTATGTTTATTTACATTTATAACTAGCGGATTTGAACATAGTGTGGCAAATATGACGATTTTTTCTGTAGCTTTAATATCACCTGCTATTCAAGGGGCTACTTTAGCAGGAGCTATATATAACCTGGTTGCAGTAACTCTTGGAAATATGGTTGGTGGAGTTTTAGTTATGGGACTTGGAGTTTATATAATGGGAAGTGAAGATAAAGAAGAAAAAATATCGTCTATTAAAGCAGTATAATTTATTTAAAATAAAATATTAAAATAAAAAATGCTATATAATATAGATATTTTAATTATCTATTTATATAGATTTTTTTGTTCTAAATATAAAATATACGTGGAAAATAAGCTATTTTAATTCTATAATAATTTATAAAGGAATATTTTATTTTTTATATAGGGGGACGTTAATGTGGAGGAAGTGAATATATATAAGAATTTAAATGATATAAATACATTAAAATCTGATGAAGGTGTAAAAAAGGTTGTTGGGAATATTTGCAAGGACTTAATGGAATATACGAAAGCAAATGGAATAACTATATATATTTATAATATGAAAAAAAATGTTTTAATTCCATATATAGGATTAGGGGATGGAAAAGAATATATTAGTAAATATACTGAGATTAATATAGCTAAAAAACAACTAGAAACAGTAAATTTGAGAGGAATAGAATTATATCCTGTAAATAGAGTTAGTGATTTTATAAATGCCAACAGAGCTAATTATAATGAACTTGAAAAGTTTGATGATAAGAACTTTTTTAGAAGCTATAAACTTTCTGCAGATGATGAATTTATAGGAAGTTTGAATATTACATATGACCCAGAAAACGTATGCAAAAATGTGGATTCTGATTTGGTTCTTGGTGCATGTAAACTAATTTCAATAATTATTAGAGGGTGGATTTTAAATAAGGAGATAATAATAGAAAATAAAAAAAGAATAATAATGGAAAATGAGCTTGATGACTATTTAGATAAATCTATAGATTTATTTTCCATATATAATGTAAAAGGCAAACTACTGAAAATAAGTTCTAGTTGGACTAAGGTGTTAGGTTGGAGTAAGGAAGATTTGTTAAATAGAGATATATATAAGAATATTCATGTAGAGGATAGAAAAGTTATAAAGCATTTGAATGAATATTTACATAATTCAAAGAAAAGAAAAGCTAATGCAAAAGCAAGATATCTTTGTAAAGATGGAACTTATAAATGGATTTATTGGAATATAGAGTATTCACAAAAAAGTAATGCTTATATTGTTACGGGTAAGGATATTACATATGAAGTAAATGAAGAAAAAATGAAGAAAAATCTAGAGGAAAGAGTAAAGTTAGAAGCTATGAAAAATGACTTTTTCACTAACTTATCTCATGAGTTTAAAACACCTCTAAACATTATCTTAGGAACAATGCAAGTTATGCAGCAAAGAATTGACAATAACATTGCAATATCAAATGATGATTTAGTTAGATACTTAAAAAGTATAAGACAAAACTCTTACAGGGTTTTAAAATTAGTGAATAATCTAATGGATATTAATAAAATGGATATAGGGTATTATGATATTCATCTAAGTAACAATAATATAGTTAATATTATAGAGGATATATGCTTATCTGTAGCTGAATATGCAAGAAATAAAAATATAGAGCTTATATTTGATACAGATTGTGAAGAAGTTATTATGGCATGTGATCCAGAAGCAATAGAAAGAGTAATGTTAAATTTATTATCTAATGCTATTAAATATACAACAGATGGAAATGGAAAAATATTAATTAATATAAGAGATGATAAAGAATTTATTTTTGTTAGCGTTAAAGATAATGGGAAAGGAATACCAAAAGACAAACTAGAAGTTATATTTGACAGATTTGGACAAGCGAATACTAATTATAAACAAAAGTGTGAAGGTAGTGGAATAGGATTATATCTTGTTCAATCAATAATAAAACTTCATGGAGGCAGTATAAATGTTGAAAGTGAAGAATATGAAGGGTCTATGTTCACTTTTTCTATGCCCAAAAATTTAAAAGCTGACGATGAGAAAAAAAATATTTCTATAATACGTGAAAAAAACAATTTTAATATAGAAAAATGTAAAATAGAATTTTCTGATATATACAATTAGAAAGTTAAAGTGAAAAATAATAAAATTGAGGGGAAATTCAAAAAAGATATACCATAGATTTGAACTATGTTACTATTTATAGTGAAATAAATTTGAAAGAGGGGGAATGGATGAGAAGGTTCAAAACAAACGTGTTATTTTTGATTTTTATGTTAATGTTCATAAATCTAATTACTTTTAAAGCTTATGCAGAACAAGATGATGGTTATTATATAAAAAATATGGATGTAAATGTGGATGTTAATGATAAAAGAGAATACAAAATAACAGAAACTATAGAGGTATATTTCAATGAAGATCGCCATGGAATCATTAGAAATATTCCCACATCTACAAGACTGGAAGATTATAATATTAAAGATGTATCTGTAGAAGGAGCACCTTATGAGATAGAAGATTCTTTTGACATGAAAATAAAAATAGGTGATGAAGACGAAACTATAAGTGGAGATAAAACTTATAAAATTACATACACCATAGAAAATTACAACGAAGAAAGACCCGAAGGAGATTACATTTATTTAAACGTTTTAGGAAATCAATGGGACACAAATATTGAAAATTTCACATCAACTATAACTTATCCAAAAGAAGCAAATTTAGAAAAATTAAATGTAACAGATGGTGAGTATGGTAGTAACGATTCTATAAATGTTAAATATAAAGTAGAAAACAATAAAATTTATATCAATTCAATAAAAAATATACAACCTTATAAGTCAGTCACAGTAAATGCAATGCTAAATGAAGGAGCTTTTAAAAATGCTCCAGTAAAACAATATCCATATACAATTAGAAATCAATTAATAAATATTAATATAACAGATGATAAAAAATATGAAATTCAGCGTAATTTCCAAATAGAAATGAACAAAGATTATACAGGGGAAGAGTCACTTACAATCGACTTATTAGACATGATAAAAGGTGAAAATTTCTATTTGTTAGATATGAGTGTGGATGATAAAAATGTATCCTACAATGAAGAAGATGGGACTATTACCTTAGATAATAAAATGAATGAATATAATTTTAAAGTAACTTATACTATTGAACCTAGACTTAGTGATGATATTGTTTTTAAAATAGTAAGCCCTCATCTAGATGGAAAAATTGAAAATCTTAAAGTAGATCTAAATTCACCATTTGCCATAAATGATGCTACTGTGGACTTTAGTGAGAAGGGAGCAAATTTAGGTACAGACAGATTTAACTTAGATGAAAATGATAAAAATGTGGTATTTACAAACAAAAATACAATATACGTGGGAGAAGATGTAAAACTAAATCTTCAGATAGACGAAAGTCTATTTGTAAGACCTTTACCCATATCTGCAAACATAGTTAAATTTGGATTACCATTATTTTTACTTATAATTACATTTTTATTTTTTAGATTCAAAGATAAAAATCCTATAACACCAGTGGTGGAATTCTACCCGCCAAGATATATGAATAGCGCAGAAGTGGGCTATGCTTTTAATGAAAGTATTAGTAACTCTCAAGTGACTTCTTTATTATTTTACTGGGCAAGTAAAGGATATATAAAAATTATTATGAAAGAAAAAGATAAGTTCACCATAGAAAAATTAAAAGATATTGATAGTAATCATAAATACTATGAAAAAAAATTGTTTAATAGCTTATTTAAATATGAAAATGATAGAAGAGTAACTGGTGAAAAATTAAAAACTTATTTTGGAGAGGAAGTAAGTAAAGCAACACAAAGTGTTAAAGAAGAATTTAAAGGTAGTAATAAATTGAGAGATAGCTCTTCGCAAATAAGAGGATTTTTATTAAGCATAATATCAGCAATACCTATAATATCATGTATGATGGTAGCTAGAGAGGTGGATCATGGTTCTGTAGGGGGATATGTTATGTTTAGCATATTCATACTAATTATACATTTAGTATTTTATTTGATTTTTTATATGCTGTTGAAAAAAAGACATGGATTAATGAAAAAAAATAAGAAAATAGCTAGTATTGTTATTGTTAGCTTCATATATTTAATTATGATAATTTTCCCATTTTTATTCACAGATTTAGATGCTTTAATAATCATAGTCAGTATAATA
>OKWN01000224.1_pt1 | contig 40314 bp, 33 predicted proteins | sample 1607151 | NCBI WGS metagenome assembly OKWN01 (sample SAMN07501046, study PRJEB24779) | human gut metagenome | isolation source: stool | host: human infant | place: USA: Pittsburgh, PA | reverse complement strand
ATAAGCTGAATATAATTAAAGCTTTAAATGAAGATACTATTCAGATTGGAACTTTAGGATCAATAAATTTCTTTAAAAATAAAAACTTCTGCATAGATTATTATTTAAATTCATTTAACAGCGAAACTATAAATCATTTTAAAAAAGAAGGAGCTACTTCTCTTTGTATTTCTCAAGAACTTAATATGAATGAGATAGAAGATACTCTAACTTATACTGATTTAGATGTAGAAAGTGTAGTTTATGGATTTGCACCAATGATGATAAGTGAATATTGTCCTATGGGAGTAATTGTTAGAAACTGTAAAAAGGACAAAAGATGCAAAGAATGTAATGAAAGTAAATATGCTCTGAAAGATTTTAAGGGTGAAGAATATAGATTATCACAAGACTTATTCTGTAGAACTACTATATATAATTCAAAACCAACTTGTGTATTAGATAACCTAGAAGAATTAAATAACATTGGTATAAATATATTTAGATTAGATTTTACTGGAGAAAATAAAAGTGAAATAAGAGAAATCATGGAGGCTTATACTGAAGTTATTAACAATGATTTTAGACTAGGGAATAAGTCGAGTAAATTATATAAAAAGTTAGGCGAAAAAGGTGTAACAACAGCTCATTTCTATAAAGGTGTAGAATAATTTACTATAAATAAAAAAGTACTAAAGGATTAATTTTCCTCTAGTACTTTTTTATTGTATATAAACTAATATGTCTCGACAATACGTTGATTAAAGCAATATGAGCGAGTCAAATTTTAGTATTGATTCATAGATGCTAAAACTTCAAGTAAAAACTCATAAACATTTTTAACAGAAGGTATACTTAAATGTTCATTTGGAGTATGAACTTCAAACATATCTGGTCCCATAGATATTGCTTCTGCACCGTTCATTTTATCAAGTAATAAACCACATTCAAGTCCTGCATGTATAGCAGTTATAATTGGTTTTTTACCTGTTAATTTTTCATAAACATCAACACATATATGTTCTAATTTAGAATTTTTTACATATTCCCAAGCTGGATATCCATCAGTGTTTTCAAAGTTAGCCCCAACTGAATCGGCAAGTAACTTTGTTTTATTGTTTATGTTTTCTCTTAAAGTAGCAACAGAGCTTCTTACGGCGCTTTCGAAAGACATTTTATCTTCTGATGTTTTAACAACACCTAAGTTAGTAGAACTTTCTACTAAACCTTCTATATCCATACTTTGTGTTTGTATTCCGTTTGGAATTAAGTTAAGTAATAATAGAGCTTTAGACTTACAATCGTCAGCAAGAGCCTTGTCAGCAGTAGTTTCTTCAACTATAACTTTAAGACCAGGATCAGTAGTGCTAAATTCATGTTTTAATATTTCTTCTATTCTAGATACACTAGCTTTAAGAGCATCAACTTGATTTTTATCAACTACAACTTTTGCCTCACACTCACGAGGAATTGCATTGTTTTTAGATCCACCGTTAACTTCTACTAAATCATAATCAATATCAAGTAAATTTAATATTCTACCCATTACAACATTTGAGTTAGCTCTTTGTTTAACTATATCCATACCTGAGTGTCCACCAAGTAAACCTTTTACTTCAACTAAAAGAGCTTGTTTATTTTCATCAACAGATTTATATGTAAGTGGTAAAGTAACATAAGCTCTATTTCCACCAGCACAACTTACTAATAAATAACCTTCTTCTTCAGAGTCTAAGTTAATTATATATTTTCCTTTTAATATGCCACCATCTAATCCATTAGCACCAGTCATACCAGCTTCTTCGTTAGAAGTTATTAATACTTCTAAAGATGGATGAGCTAAATCATTTGAAGCAAGTACAGCAAGACCCATAGCAACAGCTATACCATTATCTGCCCCTAATGTAGTACCGTTTGCATAAATCATATCATCTATAATTCTAAGGTCAATTGGATCCTTTTCAAAGTCGTGATCTGAATCTTTGTTTTTTTCACAAACCATATCCATATGACCTTGCAGTATAACACCAGGACAGTTCTCATAACCTTCAGTTGCAGGCTTTCTTATTAATATATTTAAGTGTTCATCTTGGATTACTTCTAAGCCTAAATCCTTGGCAAACTTATATAAGAAATTACTTATTTCTTTTTCATTGCCTGAACCCCTAGGTATTTGAGATATTTCTTCAAAATACTTAAACACTAATGATGGATTTAAATCCTTTAATACATTTTTCATAATAAACTCCCTTTCTTTTGAATCGATTAAAATTTAATTTTAAGTTAATAATGTAAATAACTTAGATATACTAAATAAAAGCTGTATTATATGTTAAAATATAATATGCTAATGTATAATATTATTTAGTCTACTAGTATTATAATACATTTTCGAAAAAAAAAACTAAATAGTAGAAATTATATACTAAATTTGAATAAATAGATAAAAAAGAGGAGGAAGTATGGATCAAAAATCATTAAGAGTCTTAGAGTACAATAAAATTATTGATTTATTAGCAACAAAAGCCTCATCTTCTTTAGGTTTAAAATATATTGAAGAACTAACACCAAAACCTGATTATAAAGAAGTAAAAGATATGTTAGAAGAAACTAGTGAAGCACAGGGAATTCTTATCAAAAGAGGCCATGTAAACTTAGGTGGTATACAAGATGTATCAGATAGTGTTAAGAGAGCTGAAATAGGTGCAGTATTAGATCCTGGAAGTTTATTAAAGATAAGTGATAATTTGAGAGCTGCTAGGAATCTAAAAAGAAGTTTGACTCCAGGAGAAGAGGAAGACTTTAATTATCCAATGATACAATCTTTATCAGATTCTTTATATGTATATAGAGATATAGAAGAAGAAATTAATAATGCAATAATTAGTGAAATTGAGATATCAGATAATGCGTCTCCTACTTTAAGGAGTATAAGAAGAGGAATATTGCAAAAAAATCAATCGATTAGAACTAAACTAAACTCAATAATATCATCGACTACATATCAAAAATATTTACAAGATGCAATTATTTCTGTTAGAGGGGATCGATTTGTTGTACCTGTAAAGGCTGAATATAGATCACAGGTTTCAGGTATAATACACGATCAAAGTTCATCTGGAGCTACATTATTTATTGAGCCAATGAGTATTGTTGAAATGAATAATGAACTGAGAAAGTTAAAATTAGATGAACAAGAAGAGATAGAAAGAATTTTAACAGAGCTAACAAAATTAGTAGGTGAAGTTGCAGGAGATATTTTATCTAATCAAGTTATACTTGGTAAGTTAGACTTTGTTTTTGCAAAGGGAAAATTATCTTTATCCATGAAGGCAATAGAACCAATATTAAATGAAGAAAAAAATATAAATATAAAAAATGGACGTCACCCATTGTTAGATGCAGATAAAGTTGTACCTAATAACATTTACTTAGGAGAAGACTTTGATACATTAGTTATAACAGGCCCTAATACAGGTGGTAAAACAGTTACAATAAAAACTATTGGACTATTTGCATTAATGACTCAAAGTGGCCTACACATACCTGCAGATTATGGAAGTAGTATGTGTGTATATGATAATGTTTTTGCTGATATTGGAGATGAGCAAAGTATAGAACAGAGTTTATCTACATTTTCATCACATATGACAAAAATAGTAGGAATATTAAATGAAGTAAACTCTGATTCTTTAGTAATATTTGATGAGCTTGGAGCTGGGACTGACCCTGTTGAAGGAGCTGCCCTTGCAATAGCCATATTAGAAGATGTGAATATGGCAGGAGCAAAATGTATTGCAACTACTCACTACAGTGAGCTTAAAAATTATGCACTGACAAAAGATAGAGTAGAAAATGCAGCTGTAGAATTTGATGTTAATACATTAAGTCCTACTTATAAGTTATTAATTGGAGTACCAGGTAAATCAAATGCCTTTGAAATATCAAGAAAGTTAGGACTTAGAGACTATATAATTGATAGGGCAAAAGAATTCATAAATACAGATAATATAGAGTTGGAAGATGTTCTTCAAAATGTGGAGAAAAATAGAATAAAAGCTGAAGAAGAAAGAGCAGAGGCAGAGCAACTTAAAAAAGAAATAGAATATGTTAAAGCTGAATATGATAGAAAACTTGAAAAATTAAATGTATCAAGAGAAAAAATGATGGAAAAAGCTAGATCAGAAGCTTTTAGTATAACAAGACAAGCGAAAGAAGAAGCAGATAATATTCTGAAAGAACTTAGAAATATGGAAATGGAAATGGCTTCTAAGGAGAAGAACAAGAAAATAGAGGCTTTAAGAAAAGAACTTGCAGACTCTATGGGTAACTTACAACCATCAGTAAAAAGTATGATAGTTCCGAAGGTTTCTAATAAAGAGATAAAGGATTTAAAATCAGGAGATGAAGTAAAGGTTATAACTTTAAATCAAGAGGGTACAGTAGTATCAGTTGATAAAAAGAAAAAAGAAGCTGTTGTACAAATGGGTATAATGAAAATGACACTTCCATTTAAAGCATTACAAGTAGCACAGAAAGAGAAAAAATCAATAGTAACTAAATCAACAAGACAAATTATCAGCTCTAAGTCAGGTAGTGTTAAGAGTGAAGTTGACCTAAGAGGACTGAATTTAGAAGAAGCTATTGTTGAAGTAGATAAATATTTAGACGATGCTTGTGTTGCAGGGCTTGAAACTGTTACAATAATACACGGAGTTGGTACGGGAGTTCTAAAAAAAGGACTTCAAGATGTGCTTAAGAAAAATAAACATGTTAAATCTCAAAGACCTGGACAATATGGTGAAGGTGGAATGGGAGTAACTATTGTTGAAATAAGATAATGAATTAAGGAGATGGTATAATTGATGATAGTGTCAGCATGCTTAGTTGGAGTGAATTGTAAATACAATGGGGGGAATAATGATAATGACAAAGTGAAAGAATTTTTAAAAGATAAACAATATATCATTATTTGTCCAGAACAATTAGGAGGGCTAACTACACCAAGAAAACCATCTGAAATAAACCAAGCAGGCGGAAAAGAAGTTTTAATTGGAAATAGTAAGGTAATAAGTTGTGAAAATAAAGATGTAACAGAAAATTTTGTTAAGGGAGCAAAGGAAAGTTTGAATATTGCTAAAATGTTCAATTGCAAGCAAGCTCTTCTTAAGGAAGGTAGCCCATCCTGTGGATGCAATTTAATATATGATGGAACTTTCACAGGTAAGAAAATTTCTGGCATGGGTGTAACAGCAGCTTTATTTAATGAAAATAATATAGAAGTTTTTAGTGAAAAAGAGTTATAATATATATTTGAAACTATAACAATATGAATAACTTGAAAAAATGTAAAATTTAATTTAACATAGAAGAATGATGATGTAGAGAGGAGAATATAATGCAAGATTTTAAAATAGCGATAGCGAACTGTCTTAAAGAGAAAATAGAAGACTTAACTTTAGAAGAAATAGTAGCACTAATTGAAGTGCCACCAAATAAAGAAATGGGGGATTATGCTTTTCCATGCTTTAAATTAGCGAAGGTATTCAGAAAAGCTCCTAACATGATAGCTGCTGATTTAGCTGAAACTATAGAAGCTAAGGGTGAAATATCAAAAGTGATGCCACTTGGTGGATATGTGAACTTCTTTGTAAACAAATCTCAATTAGCTGAGAGTGTAATAAAAGATGTTTTAACTAAAAAAGAAAATTACGGACATAGCGATTTAGGACAAGATAAAGCTGTAGTAATAGATTTCTCATCTCCTAATATAGCTAAGCCTTTCCATATAGGACATATAAGAACTACTGTTATAGGTAATGCTCTATACAAAATATATGACTCTCAAGGATATAATGTAATAAGAGTCAACCATTTAGGAGACTATGGAACTCAATTTGGTAAACTTATAGTTGCATTTAAACTTTGGGGAAACAAAGAAGCTGTAGAAGCTAATCCAATACCAGAGTTATTAAAACTATACATACAATTCCATGATGAAGCTGAAAAGAAACCAGAAATGGAAGATGAAGCTAGAGCTTGGTTTACAAAATTAGAAAATGGTGATGAAGAAGCGAAGTCATTATGGCAATGGTTCAGAGACGAAAGTTTAAAAGAATTTGCTAGAGTATATGATTTATTAGACATAGAGTTTGATTCTTATGCAGGAGAATCTTTCTACTCAGATAAGATGGACACTGTAATAGAGCAAATAAAAGAAAAAGGATTATTAAAGCAATCTCAAGGAACAAATATTGTTGATTTAGAAGAATATAATATGCCACCAGCTCTTATAACTAAAAATGATGGTTCAACATTATATATGACAAGAGATTTAGCGGCAGCAATCTATAGAAAAAATACTTATGATTTTGAAAAATGTATATATGTAGTTGGTTCTCAACAAGCTCTACATTTCCAACAGCTATTTAAAGTATTAGAGCTTATGGGATTTGAATGGTCAAAAGACTTAGTACATACTCCATTTGGTATGGTTGCTTTAGAAGAAGGAACAATGTCTACAAGAAAAGGTAGAGTAGTATTCTTAGAGGATGTTTTAAAACAAGCTATAGAAAAAACTAAAGAAACTGTACTTTCTAAAAATCCAGATGCTAAAAATGTAGATGAAATATCTAAGCAAGTTGGTGTTGGAGCTGTAGTATTCCAAGAGTTATCAAATAGTAGAATAAAAGACTATACATTCTCATGGGAAAGAACTTTAAGTTTCGAGGGTGAAACTGGACCTTATGTTCAATATACTCATGCTAGATGTTGTGCAGTTTTAAGAAAAGCTAACGAAGAAGTAACTGCAGATATAAATTATGAATTATTATCAGGTGGTGATGCTGCAGAAGTATTAAAAGTAATCGGATCATTTAATAAAGCAATAGTTTCTGCAATGAGAAGAAATGAGCCGCACATAGTTACAAGATTTGTACTAGATTTAGCTCAATCATTTAATAAATTCTATCATGACAACCCAATAATAGTTGAAGATTCAGAAATTAGAAAAGCAAGACTTGCTCTAGTTGCTGTAACAAGACAAACATTAGAAAATGGATTAGCAATATTAGGAATGCATGCACCAGAAAGAATGTAAAAATTCACATTAAAAATGGCAGCTTTTAGCTGCTATTTTTGATTTTACAAACAAGCATCTGAATACAAGGTAATAAAATTGATAAAAATACTAAGTAAAAGACTTATAAGGGAGTTAATTTATGAAAGAAAATTTAATAAGAAATTCTTATCTAAATTCTTTTAACATTAATGATGAGAAAAAAGGATTACAAGATTTAATCATTATTAATACTAAGTGTTTGATTGATGACAAAATTCAAAGATATGTGTACATAGATAATAATAGATTAAAAGATGAATTAAGATATTATAATTTCTATGGGACAAAACCAGATTATGATGATATACTAAACATTCTACTACCATTAATACTTGCAAATACTAATATTCAAAAGTCAGAGGATGAGGTAATAAGTTTAATCCAAAAGTATATTAAATACTTTAAAAAAGAGGAGCATTTATTTGAATATATTATAGGTGCGCTAATGTATAATGCATTGATACATTATATTTTGGAGGATAAAAATATAGAGTATGGACAATTACTGCAATTATTAAAGGAAAAAATTATAGGATTTTCCATTGAGTTAGAAAAGCTAAATATGATAAAATTTCAAATGGCTAGAATCAATGCGATACAATTAATTGATAATTATATAGATTTAAAAATAGACAATTATGAGGACGGAAAAATAATAAAAAATTTATTAAATGCTATATATGATGTTTATATAGAAGAAAAAGATGTAAGCAATATAGGAGTTTTAAGCATAAAAAAATCTATATTATCAATATTGGGCGAAGAAGCAAATCTAAATACGGACAATATAGATTTTCTTGAGCAAATGTCTCATTACATAATAAAACTAAGGAAATATGTAATTAACAAAAAAACTTATAATTTAAATTCAGATCCGAGAAATTTAATTAAATACAATGAAGGAGAAGTTGTCTCAGATGCCATATTAAATAAGATAAATATTGTATCAAAAGAATTAGAAGACAATATTCTTCATCTAAAGGTTAAATCCAAATCCGGTGAATATAATTTTAAATTTAAAAAAGCATAAAATTAACTATTTTGTTCTAAATAGCTAATAAATTCTTGTTCAGTAGTTTCAGTTAAAAAACATAATTCTTTTACAATATTATTTTTGAGATTTATAAATTCATCAAGTTTAGTATTCTCCCCAGTAAATTCAAGAGCTTTGATCAATAATAATAAATCTCTTTTTGATAAATCATTTATAGATACTTGATCAATAGATTCCATAATAAATACATCCTTTCTAAATTGTTGATTTTAGTATAGTTTTGAAATATTTACCCTACTATATTATTTTAACTTAAAAACCATATAAAAACATAGTATAAATTTAAAAAGGAGTGAAATATTTGAAAATATTATTAACTACGTTAAATTCAAAGTTTATTCATACGAATTTAGCAATAAGATACCTGAAAGAAAGTGTAAAAGATTTAGTTGATGTAGACATTAGAGAATATACAATTAATAACCAGTTAGATTATATTTTAAAAGATATATACAAGAATAATTATGATGCAGTATTCTTTTCAACATATATATGGAACATTTATGACATAGTAAAGCTATGTGATAACTTAAAAAAAGTTAAGCCAGAAATAATGATAGGACTAGGTGGTCCAGAAGTTACTTATGATAGTGAGAATGCTATGGAAAGATATGAATTTTTAGATTATATACTATGTGGCGAAGGTGAACTAGTATTTAGAGATTTAGTTCAATATTTTTTAGGTAACAAAAACTTAGAAGATGTAAAAGGGATTGTATATAGAAAAGACGGAAAAATCGTAGCAAATGAAGAAATGGAATTACTACAAAATCTAGATGAAATACCAAGTCCATATGAAAACTTAGATGTAAAGGAATATGAAAATAGAATAGTTTATTATGAAACATCTAGGGGGTGTCCATTTAACTGTCAATATTGTTTATCATCAGCTATAAAAGGGCTTAGATATTTTAGTACTGATAGGGTAAAAAGAGATTTAAAAAATCTTATAGATGCAAGAGTATCACAAATTAAATTTATAGATAGAACTTTTAATGCAAATAAAAAATTTGCTAAGGAAATAATGAATTTCTTAATGGAAAATGATAATGGATACACTACATACCATTTTGAAGTTACAGCTCATTTATTAGATGATGATATGCTAAACTTCCTAAAAAATTGTAAAGAAGGATTATTCCAGTTTGAAATAGGTGTTCAAAGTACTAATCAAAAAACTTTAGATGCGGTTGGAAGAAGAGATGATTTTGAAAAGTTGTCTTATGTTGTAAAAACTATAAAATCATTTAGAAATATACATCAACATTTAGATTTAATAGCAGGCCTTCCGTATGAAGGATATGGAAGATTTGAACAGTCATTTAATGATGTATTTAATTTAGGTATAGAGCAATTGCAACTTGGGTTCTTAAAGATGATTAAAGGAACTGGAATGAGATATAGTGCGGAAAAATACGGATATAGATTTAAGGACTATGCGCCATACGAAGTTTTATTTAATGATTTTATAAGCTATGATGAAATGCTAAAGATTAAAGATATAGAAGAGATATTAGAAACGTATTATAATTCTAATAATTTCCCACTTTCTTTAGAATATATAATTAAAAATTACTATAGTGAAAGTCCATTTAAATTCTTTGAAGAATTTTCAACATATTTCGAAGATATGGGATATTTCCACATGGCACAAGGTAAAAATAAATTATATAAAATATTATTAGATTTCTACAGTGAAAAAATTAATGAAGAAAATGACTTATTTAGTGAAATAGTGAAATATGATTATTTATCTTTAGGAAAAATATCAACAGTTCCACCTATTTTCAACAAAATAGAAATAAGTAATTTTAAGAGTAGGTGTCATGATTTTCTACATAATGTGGATAATCTTAAAAAATACTTGCCAGAGTTTGCAGATACACCAACAAAATATATCTTAAAATATATTCATTTTGAACCATTTAAATATGATATCTTAAGATTAAAAGAAGATATTAGTGTTAAGTTAAAAAAAGAACAAACTGTAATACTATTTGACTATAATACTAATAAAGTATTTGATAAGTCAAAAACTTATACTGTAAAGATAGGAGAAGAATATGAAGTTTAAAATAGATAAATATTTACTTAGAAAAACCGAAGAACTTGCATTTATAACTGTAAGAAAAGATGGAGATTTTCATTTAGATGGCTATGAAATACCAAAAGACGGATTAAATGTACCTATAAAAAATGAGGTTCTTGTAAAAGGAATAAAAGAAAAAACAGCACAAGAAGGACTAAACTCAATGTCTATAGCAGATGCAATGATTTATATAATAGGTATTGACCCAGAGTTTAAATACAACGAAGAGTATAAAAAATTCTTAAGTGCGCTTGAGAAAAAAGTAAAATTTGAAGTAAGATCTTATGCTGGATATATGTCTAGAAAATATTTTGAACTTGGAGAATGTACAGATGCATTAATTTATATTAAAGCTCTAATTACATTATATCCGAATGATATTGAAGGACTGTATAATTACGCTATTGTATGTCAAGAAGTAGCGACATCTTACCAAAAAGATGGTGATGCAAAGGCAATGAATACATTTTTAATAGAAGCAGGAGAAAAACTTGAAAAGATAATTAATATGGATGAAAACTTTGCCCTAGCATATTACCATCTAGGATATCATTATTATAATCAAAGCCAATATATTAAAGCTAAGGTTATATGGGAAGAAGCTATGAGGCTAGAATTAGATGAAGATACAATAGCTGAAATACAAGAAAACTTAGGTAAGATGGATTATAAAGTACAATATGAAGAAGGATATTCTTTAGTATTCCAAGGGAAATTTGAAGAAGGACTTGAAAAATTATTGCCACTAGAAGAAGAATATAGTGATTGGTGGAATTTACTATTTATAATTGGTATAGCTTATAAAAATATGGGCGAAATGGATAAAGCAATGCTTTATTTTGAAAAAGTACTAATAATAAGACCGAAACAAGTAGATACTTTAGTTGAACTTGCATTATGTGAAGCTTCATCATTTAATATGGATAGAGCTATAGAACTATTAGAGCAAGCAGCTAAAATAAAAGAAGATCCAGAAATTCTTTGTAATTTAGGAATGGCATATTTAAATGCAGGAGACATTGATGATGCCATTTACTATATAGAAAGAGCTTATGAGTTAAATCCAGAAGATGAAATAACAATTGCATGCATGAGGGAATTAAATAATTACAGAGTTGATTAATTAAAAAAAGTATATTTTAAAAAAATTTATATTATCTTATATTAAAAGGCCATAGTTAGGTGTAAATCATCGTATACTATGGTTTTTTGAGTATAAGAAATATTTATGAAAAAGAAAAAGTTATTATTCTATAAAAGAAATTAAAAAAAGAATTATTATAAATACGATTTTTGAAATATAAATCGGTATACAATTCAAGTAATTTATTATATAATCTAATTAAAGTGACTAATAGAAAAAAATGGAAAATAAATTATAACAAATCTAATCTTATATTATTCTGACCTAAATTTCCATCGACAAAATAAATTCAAATAATTAAATTACAAGGAACGATCTTTTTAAAATTACATAAGAGCGGTAGACAGTTATGCGTTTAATGTTATATGAATATAGCAAATTGTGTCTATGCTTGTGAAAAAATTAATTTTTTTAAATTAATAGGACAATCTCCTAATAATTTTGTTTATAATATATTTTTAAAAATATATTGAATATATACTTAAGGCATCTTTTTGTGATTTCAAAATTAGGGTTAAAAAAATACAAAGAGGGGAAAAAGAATATGGAAAAAAAAGATATTAACGTTCTTGAGCAAATGCAAGATATGACAGTTGACTTAAACAGTAAGGTATTAATAGAAAAGGCTGAAAAAGATGGCGTTGAAACTATGTATAAAAGAAAATTAGGATACAAAGTTCAATGTGGTTTTGGTCTTCAAGGTGTATGTTGTAGAAACTGTGGTATGGGACCATGTAGAATAAGTGCAAAAACTCCAAGAGGACTTTGCGGAGCTGACCAACATACAATAGTTGGTAGAAACTTTGCTAGAATGGCTGCTGCAGGTACTGCTGCCCATTCAGACCATGCCAGAGATATAGCTCATACATTAGCATTAACTGCTCCTGGTGGGGATTATCAAGTAAAAGAACCTCAAAAATTAGTAGAATTCGCTAAATTCATGGATGTTGATCCTGAAGGTAAAGATATATATGAACTAGCTCATGAAGTAGCTGAAGTATGTTTAATGGAATTTGGTAAACCATTTGGTGTATCAAAGCTATTAAAGAGAGCTCCAAAAGTAAGACAAGAAATATGGCATAACCTAGGAATAGAGCCAAGAGCTATAGATAGAGAAATAGCTACAGTAATGCATTCAACTCATGTAGGATGTACAGCTGATTTAGATTCTCTAATACATATGTCATTGAGATGTTCTTTGGCAGATGGATGGGGAGGATCTATGATAGGTACAATGTTATCTGACATATTATTTGGAACTCCAAAACCAGTTCATACAGAAGCTAACTTAAATGTATTAGCAGGAAATAATGTAAATATAATATTACATGGACATGAGCCTACATTATCAGAGATGATAGTTGCAGCATCTGAATTACCAGAAATGCAAGAATTAGCTAAAGAAGTTGGAGCTGATGGAATAACTTTATCAGGTATATGCTGTACAGGTAATGAATTAACAATGAGACATGGTGTTAAAATAGCTGGTGATTTCCATCAACAAGAATTAGCTGTAATAACTGGTGCTGTTGAAGCTATGATAGTTGACGTACAATGTATATTCCCAGCAATGGCTGAGGTATCTACTCATTATCATACTAAATTTATAACTACATCTCCAAAAGCTAAAATAACTGGATCTACTTACATGGAATTCCATGAGGAAACAGCTATGGAAGATGCTAAAACAATAGTTAGAGAAGCTATATTAAACTTTAAAAATAGAGATGCTTCTAAGGTTTTAGTTCCAGATTTAAAATCAGAAGGTATGGTTGGATATGCTGAAGAAGCTATAGTAGGTCAATTAAATAATGTTGTTAATACTCAAATAGATGAAATGGATAGCATAAAACCATTAGTAGATGTATTAGCATCTGGTGTAATAAGAGGGGTTGTTGGTGTTGTTGGATGTAACAATGCTAAAACACCATCTAACTACAATCATTTAACTATAATAAAAGAGTTAATTAAAAATGATTTCTTAGTAGTAACTACAGGATGCGGTGCTTCTGCAGCTTGTAAGAATGGCTTAATGCTAAAAGAAAATGCTCCTAAGTATGCAGGAAAAGGTTTAGCAACTGTTTGTGAATTAGTTGATATACCACCAGTTATACATTTAGGATCTTGCGTTGATAACTCTCGTATACTGAATGTTTGTTCAATAGTTGCAAATGCTTGCGATATGGATATAAGTGATTTACCAGTTGCTGGTTGTGCTCCAGAATGGATGTCTGAAAAAGCTATAGCTATAGGTACTTATGTTGTTGGTTCAGGTATAGATACATTCTTAGGTGTAATGCCTCCAGTTACAGGATCAGATAGAGCAGTTGAATTATTATGTGGTGGATTAAAAGATCAAGTGGGAGCTTGTTTCTATGTAAATGAAAATCCAGTAGAATTAGCTAAGATGATAATGGATGATATAGAAGCTAAACGTCCAGCATTCGAAGCTTTATATCAAGAAAAAGTTTTAAATAAAAGATTAGCTGAAGTAGCAGCTGAATAATAAATTTTTTAGAATACTTAGTTAACAAAGGTTAGTTTATTGTTAATCAGATGTTAGCAATAAACTAACTGTATATTATTTATGTAAGAAAATTGGCTTTTTATTCAATTTTAAGACAATACACTAAGGACGGGAGATGAAGGAGAATATGAAAATAGCAATAACAGGAAAAGGTGGAGTAGGCAAAACAACTTTTTCCTCAATGATAGCAAGAATGTTTGCAGATGAAGGTTTTAGAGTTGTGGCTGTTGATGCAGACCCAGATGCCAATCTAGCCTTAGCATTAGGTTTTCCGAAGGATGTTTATGAATCAATTGTACCAATATCTGAAATGAAAAAATTAGTATCAGAAAGAACTGCAACTAGTGAAGGTACTTTTAACAAAATGTTCAAACTAAATCCAAAAGTAGATGATATTCCAGAAAAGTATTGTAAAGAACATAATGGTGTAGGATTGCTAACATTGGGTACTGTAGATACAGGTGGAACTGGATGCGTGTGTCCAGAGCATGTCCTATTAAAAAGGTTATGTTCACATCTAATATTACAAAGCAATGATGTTGTTGTAATGGATATGGAGGCAGGAATAGAACATTTAGGAAGGGGTACGGCTCAAGGGGTTGATGCATTTATAGTAGTAGTTGAACCTGGTGAAAGAAGTTTACAAACATATAGAAAAGTTAAAAAACTTGGCAATGATATAGGCGTAAAGAAAGTATATGTAGTTGGAAATAAAATGAGAGATGATCAAGATATTGAGTTTATAAAGAGCAATCTTGAAGATGGAGAAGCTTTAGGATTTATTCATTATAATCAACAAGTAATTGATTCAGATAGAGCAAACCAATCTCCTTACGATATAAGTGAAGCAACTAGAACTGAAATAAAAGCTATTAAAGAGAGACTAGTTGAAATAAAAAATCATAACAGTTAAAAATTAATGAAATAAGATTAAAACAGTAATAGTACATAAAAGAATACTTTTACTGCTTATTATAAAACTGTGGGAGGAATAAGTTATGGGATTCAAATCAGATATTGAAATTGCTCAAGAAGCAAAACCTCTAGATATTAGAGAGATAGGAAAAAAATTAGGTTTAACTGAAGATGATTTAGAGCTTTATGGTAAATATAAAGCTAAAGTTGATTACAATTTACTAAAAAGAGACAATGGTGGAAAAAAATCTAAGTTAATATTAACTACTGCTATCAACCCAACTCCAGCTGGAGAAGGTAAAACTACTACTACTATAGGTGTTGCTGATGGTTTACAAAAACTTGGTAAAAATGTTCTTGTTGCATTAAGAGAACCTTCTTTAGGACCTGTATTCGGTATAAAAGGTGGAGCTGCTGGTGGAGGATATGCACAAGTTGTTCCAATGGAAGATATTAACTTACACTTTACTGGTGACTTCCATGCTATAGGCGCTGCTAACAACTTATTAGCTGCAATGTTAGATAACCACATGCATCAAGGAAATGAACTTGGAATAGATAGTAGAACTATTACTTGGAGAAGATGCGTTGACATGAACGATAGACAACTTAGAAATGTTGTTGATGGTTTAGGTGCTAGAGCCGATGGTATAGTAAGAGAAGATGGATTTGATATAACAGTTGCTTCAGAAGTTATGGCTGCATTCTGTTTAGCAAGTGATATCATGGACTTAAAAGCTAGATTAGGAAGAATAGTTGTTGGTTATAACTTTGAAGGTCAACCAGTAACTGCTGAGCAATTAAAAGCTAACGGTGCTATGGCTGCATTATTAAAAGATGCTTTAAAACCAAACTTAGTTCAAACTTTAGAAGGAACACCAGCATTCGTACATGGTGGACCATTTGCTAATATAGCTCATGGATGTAACTCTGTTATAGCTACTAGAATGGCTATGCATTTTGCAGACTATGTTGTTACTGAGGGAGGATTTGGTGCTGACCTTGGTGCTGAAAAATTCTTAGATATAAAATGTAGAATGGCAAACTTAAAACCAGATGCTGTTATAATAGTTGCTACAGTTAGAGCATTAAAATACAATGGTGGAGTTCCAAAAGATAAGTTAAACGAAGAAAACTTAGTTGCTCTTGAAGCAGGTATACCAAACTTATTAAAACACGTTGAAAATATAACTCAAGTTTATAAATTACCAGCAGTGGTTGCTATAAATGAATTCCCAACTGATACACAAGCAGAAGTTGATTTAGTTAGAGCTAAATGTCAAGAACTAGGCGTTAATGTTGCTTTATCTCAAGTATGGGCTAAAGGTGGAGAAGGCGGAATTGAATTAGCTAAAGAAGTAGTAAGACTTTGTGAACAGCCAAATGACTTCCAATTCTGTTATGAAGATGATTTAACGTTAGTTGAAAAAATAGAAGCAATAGCTACTAAGATATATGGAGCTGATGGTGTAAACTTTACTCCACAAGCTAAAAAAGAATTAACTAGATTAGAAGGTTTAGGATTTGGAAATATGCCAGTATGTATGGCTAAAACTCAATATTCTTTAACTGATGATCTTAATGTATTAGGTAGACCAACTGGATTCAAGATTACAGTTAGACAAGTAACAGTTTCTGCAGGTGCAGGATTTGTTGTTGCTCTTACTGGAGAAATAATGAAGATGCCAGGTCTTCCAAAACGTCCAGCAGCTGAAAGAATAGATGTTGATGAAAGTGGAGTAATCTCAGGATTATTCTAATCTCTAAAAATTAAAAATTAATCGGATAACATATAAACACAAAAAGGTAGTGCAAAGTATTATCTTGTGCACTACCTTCAAATTAACCTTGAATAACTTAAGGAGGCATAAATCTTTATGGAAAAAATGGCACAAAAAAGTTGTGTAGATTTTATTGAAGTATTAGCTTCTAAAGCTGCTGTACCAGGAGGAGGAGGAGCTGCTGCACTTGCTGGAGCAATAGGAATGGCTCTAGGGAGTATGGTTTGTAACTTAACTACTGGAAAGAAAAAATATGCTCAGTATGAAGAAGCTATTCAAGAAATACTAGATAAAGCAGCAAAATTAGAAGAAGAATTATTATCTATGATAGATAAAGATGCAGAAGGATTTTATCCATTATCAAAAGCTTATGGTCTTCCAACTTCTACTGAGGAAGAAAAACAATATAAGACTGAAACAATGGAAAAATGTTTGAAAGTTGCATGTGAAGTACCTATGGATATAGTGAGATTATGTTTCGACTCTATAAAACTACATGAAGAACTAGTTGATAAAGGTTCAAAACTTGCAATAAGTGATGTAGGATGTGGAGTTCAATGCTTAAGAGCTGCTATATTATCAGGGCAATTAAATGTAATAATTAATGTTAATTCAATGAAAGATAGAGAGTATGCAGAGAAGATAGAAAAAGAATGTAACCAATTAGTTCAAGAAGGTGTGAAAATTTGTGATGAAGTATATCAAAAAGTATTAGTTGCTTTAGGGTAAAATAAAAATATATTTTTGAACAAAACAATTTATATAAAAGCGAAGAAAAAAAGATAAGTATATAATTAAAATGAGGACAATAAGAAACGTAATCTTTTTAATGTGGGAGGAGAAAAAGAGTGGGAGAAATTATTAAAGGTAAACCAGTTGGAGATGCACTTAGTGAAGTCTTAAAAGGTGAATGTGAAGCTTTAGTTAAAGAGGGTATACAACCTAAATTAGCTATTTTAAGAGTTGGAGCCAAACCTAATGATCTTTCTTATGAAAAAGGTGCTCTTAAGAAATGTGAAACAATAGGGATTACTACAGAAGTAACTGAGTTACCAGATGGAACAACTCAAGATCAATATATAGAAACATTACAAAAATTAAATGATGATTCTTCAGTACATGGAATATTAACTTTTAGACCATTACCAGAAGGAATAGATGAAAATGTAATAAAAAATATTATAGCACCAGAAAAGGATGTTGACTGTTTTAGTCCAATGAATACTGCAAAGTTAATGGAAGGAGATAAAACTGGATTCCCTCCATGTACTCCTACAGCAGTTGTTGAAATATTAAAACATTATAATGTTCCATTAAAAGGGGCTAATGTAGTTGTATTAGGCAGATCGATGGTAGTAGGTAAGCCAGTATCTATGTTATTACTTGGTGAAAATGCTACAGTTACAATTTGTCACTCAAAAACTAAGGATTTACCAAAAGTTTGTGCTGATGCAGATGTATTAGTTGCAGGTGTTGGTAGAGCAAGAATGGTTACAGCTGATTATGTTAAAGAGGGGGCAGTTGTAATAGATGTTGGTATAAATGCTAAACCAGAAGGTGGAGGAATTTGTGGAGATGTTGATACTGATGATGTTGTAGGAAAAGCATCAATGGTAACTCCAGTTCCAGCAGGTGTTGGTTCAGTAACAACTTCTATACTTGCTAAACATGTAATAAAAGCATGTAAGCAACAAAACAACAAGTAGTTAGACATAAATGTATTTGAAATAGAAAACTTTGGGGGGAAAATATCTATGGTAATATCTGATAGAAAACCAATGGCTGAAATACTAGGATTTTTAAAAGACGCTAAAAAGGTTATATTAGTAGGATGTAACCAATGTGCAGCTGCTAGTAAAACTGGTGGTGAACCTGAAATACAAGAAATGAAAGCTTTATTAGAAGCTGAAGGAAAAGAAGTATTAGGATATCTTCTTCCAGATACGGCTTGTAACTTGTTATTAGGTAAAAAAGAATTTAAATCATTAAAAAATGAGTTAAAAGATGCTGATGCAATATTGTCATTAGCATGTGGAGATGGAACTCAAACTATTGTAAAAAATACTAAAAAACAAAATATTCCTGTTTACCCAGCTAATAATACTTTATTTATAGGTGAAGTTGAAAGAGTTGGTCAATTTGAAGAAGCATGTAAGGCATGTGGAGAATGTGAACTTGGTTGGACTGGAGGAATTTGTCCAGTTACTATGTGTGCTAAAGGATTAATAAATGGTGCATGTGGTGGAGCTAAAAATGGTAAATGTGAAGTTGACCCAGATAATGATTGTGCATGGGTAAAAATCTATGAAAGACTTAGAGATTTAAATCAACTAGACAATTTATTAGAAATAAGAGCTCCAAAAGATTATTCTAAACAATTAAATCCAAGAAGACACAACGCAAATAATAAAGCTGAAGCTGAAGCTTAAAAGTTAGGTAAATAAAGGGGGATTATTTTCATGAGTAAGTTACAAGAAGCATTTGAAAGAGGAGAATTTGCTGTAACTGCAGAAATGGCACCACCAAAAGGTACAGACCTTTCTCACTTGATAGAATGTGCAAAAATGTGTGTGGGAAGAGTACATGCTGCAAACGTAACAGATTTCCAATCTGCTGTAATGAGAGCAACTTCTCTAGCTACATGTAAATTATTAAAAGATATAGGATTAGAGCCAGTTATACAAATGACTGGTAGAGATAGAAATAGAATAGCAATAGAAGGTGAAATGCTTTCTGCTGGTGTATTTGGTATACCGAATTTATTAGCTTTAACAGGTGACCATACAAGTGTTGGTGACCACCCACAAGCTAAACCAGTATTTGATTTAGATTCTGTAAGTATATTAAAAACAGCTTCTACATTAAATAGTGGGGTAGATAGTGTAGGATTAGAATTACAAGGTAAAACAGATTTCTATTTAGGAGCTTGTGTTACACCTGAATATTCTCCAATAGAAGTACAATTATTAAAAATGCAAAAGAAAATAAATGCTGGAGCTAAATTTTTCCAAACTCAAGCAGTTTATGATATAGAGCACATGAGAAAATTTAGAGAACTTACTAAGGATATGGATTGCAAAATCCTAGCTGGTATAGTTCCATTAAAATCACCTGGAATGGCTAAGTTCATGACAGCTAATGTTCCTGGTATATTTGTTCCAGATGATCAAATAGAAAGATTGAAGGCAGCTGGTAAAGGAAATTATGTACAAGAAGGTATTAAGATGGCTGGAGAGTTTATTAGACAACTTAGAGAAGAAAATTTATGCGATGGTGTACATATAATGGCAATTGGTGCAGAGGAAAATGTTCCAAAAATATTAGATGAAGCAGGATTATAAAAATTTTGTTTTAGGTTAAATGGGGGATTGAACATGAAAGTTGCAGTAATTGGAGGAGGACCAGGAGGATATGTAGCAGCTTTAAAAGCAGCTATGCTTTGTGCTGAAGTAACAGTAATAGAAAAAAATAAACTAGGCGGAACTTGCTTAAATGTAGGTTGTATACCAACTAAAGCATTATTAGCTTCTAGTGATGTATTAAGAACAGTTAAAGAAGCTAAAAACTTTGGTATTAATGTAGAAGGTGAAATTAAACCTGATTTTGAAGCTATAGTAGCTAGAAAACAAAAAGTAACAGATGAATTAGTAGCTGGAATCCAATTCCTTTTTGATAAAAGAGGAGTTAAAAAAATAGATGGATTTGGAAAACTAATTGATAAAAATACTATAGAAGTTACTAAAGATGATGGAAGTGTAGAAGAAGTTAAAGCTGATAAAATAATATTAGCTAACGGATCTATACCTACAGTATTCCCATTCATGCCTTACAATGGTAAGAATGTTATAACTTCTGATGAAGTATTAAGTTTAGAAAAATTACCAAAATCTATGGTTATTATAGGTGGTGGAGTTATAGGATCTGAAATAGGTCAATTCTACTCTTCATTAGGAACTAAAGTAACTATAATAGAAGTTCTTCCACAAATATTAGGAAGAATGGACTCTGATGGTGCTAAAGCTCTTGCAAGACAATTCAAGAAAGACAAAATAAAAGTTATGTGTAATGTTGCTACTGACAGCTTTGAAGTTAGTGATGACATAGTAAAACTTAACTTAAATAATGGCAAATCTTTAGAAGCAGAAGTAGTATTACTTTGTACAGGAAGAAAACCAAACTTAGCTAACTCTGGTGTAGCTGAAGCTGGTGTTAAAATGACTGACAGAGGATTCATAGAAGTAAATGAATATATGGAAACAAATCTAGAAGGTGTTTATGCTATAGGTGATATTATACCAGGAGCAATGCTTGCACACGTTGCATCTGCTGAAGGTATGGTAGCTGCAGAAAATGCAGTAAAAGGAAATAGCGAAACAGTTAATTATAAATCTATCCCAAGTTGTGTTTATACTGAACCTGAAGTTGCAGGTGTAGGTAAAACTGAAGATGAGTTAAAAGCTGAAGGTGTGGAATATCACGTTGGTAAATTTGATTTTAGAGGTTTAGGTAAAGCTAAAGCTATAGGAAAAATACAAGGATTTATCAAAGTATTAGTTGATAAAGATGATGTAATAATAGGAGCTACTTTAGTAGGACCTCATTGTACAGATTTATTAACTGAATTATCTCTAGCAGTAGGCTTAGGATTAAAAGCTAAGGATGTAGGAAAAGTAATACATGCTCATCCAAGTTTATCCGAAGGTATTATGGAAGCATTACATGATGTTCATGGAGAATGCGTTCATTCAGTACCATCATCTTTATAAGTTTATAAACAGAGTAAGAAGAAAAGCTCTGTTTAGGCATATCAAGGGGGAAATCTTAAAATGAGTTATAACATAGCGGTAGCAGGAAAAGGTGGAACTGGTAAAACAAGTCTTACAGGGCTTTTAATTGATACATTATTAAAACAAAATAAAAAAACAATTCTTGTAGTTGATGCAGATGCCAATGCTAATATTAATGAAGTATTAGGGGTTGAAGTAGAAGCTACTATAGGTCAAATTAGGGAAGAGGCTAATATGACTGAAAAAAGAGGAGATTCATTTCCTGGAGGTATGACAAAAGCTCAGTTTTTACAATGGAAGTTAAATTCTATATTAGTAGAAGGAGACGGATATGACTTGTTAGTAATGGGGAGATCTGAAGGCGAAGGATGTTATTGTTTCGTAAATGGAATATTAAGAGAACAAGTTAAGAAGATTTCTGGACAATACGACTATGTTATTACTGATAATGAAGCAGGGATGGAACATTTAAGTAGAAAAACAACTAAGCATATAGACACTTTATTATTAGTTAGTGACTGTTCAAGAAGAAGTATCCAAGCTGTTGCAAGAATTAGAGACTTAGCTATTGAATTAAATTTAAGTGTTGGAAAGGTCTATCTTATAGTAAATAAAGTACCAGATGGAATATTAAATGCTGGTGTAAAAGAAGAAATTACTAAACATAATTTAGACCTTCTAGGTGTTGTACCTTTAGATGAATTAATATATAAATATGATTCAGATGGTATTCCATTAGTACAATTACCAAAAGAATCAAAATCTAGATTGGCCATAGAAGAAGTAGTGGCGAAATTAGAATTAAAATAGGCTTAAGGGGGAAAAAAATATGGCATTTAAAATGTCTGTTCAAAAGAGTTCTGGGAAAATAAGTGAAGTAGTAATAGGAACAGGAGAAAAAGCTATAAAACTAGGTGGAGAGAATGTATTACCATTCTATAGCTTTGATGGTGATACAGGTAACATTCAAAAAGTAGGGATAGAAATAAATGATATATATCCAGAAAGTTGGATTGATTGCTACAAAGAAATGTATAAAGATGTAGCAAATGACCCTGCTGCTTGGGCAAAATATGTTCAAGATAATACTGAAGCAGATTTTGTTTGCTTAAGATTTGTTGGAGCAGATCCTAACGCTGATGATAAATCTCCTGAAGAATGTGCAGAAGTAGCTAAAAAAGTTGCTGATGCAATAGATTTACCTTTAGTAGTTGCAGGATGTGGAGTTGCTGAAAAAGATGGTAAATTATTTGCTAAAGTTGCAGAAGCTTTAGAAGGAAAAAATGTTTTAATATTATCTGCAGTTGAAGATAACTACAAAGAAGTAGGAGCTGCTGCAGGACTAGCATATGGTCAAAAAGTTGGTGCAGAATCAGCTGTTGATATAAACTTAGCTAAGCAAATGAATGTTTTGTTAACTCAATTAGGTGTTAAACCTGAAAATATAGTTATGAATGTTGGATGTTCAGCTGTTGGATATGGATATGAGTATGTTGCATCTACAATGGATAGAATAAGACTTGCTGCTTTCAATCAAAATGACAAGCAATTACAAATACCTATAGTAACACCAGTTTCTTTTGAAGTTGGTCATGTTAAAGAAGCTATAGCTACAGAAGCAGACCAACCAGAATGGGGATGTAGTGAGAAGAGAAGTATAGCAATGGAAATTTCTACTGCTACAGCTGTTTTAGTAGGCGGATCTGATGCTGTAATACTTCGTCATCCAGAGTCAGTAAAAACTATAAAATCATTTGTAAGCGAGTTAGCTTAATAATATTTGTAAGGTTAGGGGGATAAAATAATGGCACTTAAAGCTTTAGATATATTTAAATTAACACCAAAGAAAAACTGTAAAGAATGTGGATTTCCAACTTGTATGGCTTTCTCTATGAAAGTTGCCAGTGGAGCAGTAGAGGTAGAAAAATGTCCACACATGTCTGATGAAGCAATACAAAAACTATCAGAGGCTACAGCACCTCCAATGAAAACTTTAAAAGTTGGAGCTGGAGAAAACGAGTATACTATAGGTGGAGAAACTGTATTATTTAGACATGAAAAAACTTTAGTAAGTAAAAATAGATATGCTGTTGCATTCTGTGACTGTATGACTAAAGAAGAAGTAGAAGCTAAAATAGCTAACATTAATAAAGTGGAATATGAAAGAATCGGAGAAATAATGAAGGCTGAATTTGCTTGCGTTACATATAGCGGAAACAAAGAAAACTTCTTAAATGTAATCAAAAAATTAAAAGAACAAACTAAAGTTGCATTTATATTAAATGTAGACGATGCTGAAGTAGCAAAAGAAGCTGTTGCAGAACTTGCTGGATTAAACCCAGTTGTAGTTGGTGCAACTAAAGATAACTACGAAGCTATGATAGATGTAGTTAAAGGTGACAACTTAGCTTTAGGTTTAAAAGCTGCTAGCTTAGAAGACTTATATTCTACTGTTGAATTAGTTCAAAAAGCTGGATATAAAGAATTAATACTTGATGTAACTGGTGAAAATACAAAAGATACTTTCACTAATGCAGTTCAAGTAAGAAGAATAGCATTAAAAGAACAAGATAGAACTTTCGGATACCCATCTATAGTATTCGTAAATAAATTAGCTAATGGGGATGAAATGATGGAAGTTGCATTATCATCTGCATTCACAGTTAAATATGGTTCTATAATAGTAATAGATGATATAAGCTATGCTAAAGCATTACCATTATATGCTTTAAGACAAAACTTATTCACTGACCCTCAAAAACCAATGAGAGTTGAAACTAAGATTTATCCAATAAATAACCCAGATGAAAACTCTCCAGTTTTAGTAACTGTTGACTTTGCCTTAACTTACTTCGTTGTAACTGGTGAACTTGAAAGATCTAAAGTTCCATGCTGGTTAGTAATACCTGATGCAGGTGGATATTCAGTTCTTACTTCTTGGGCTGCTGGTAAATTTGGTGGTAGTGTAATAGGTAACTTTGTTAAAGAATGTGGAATAGCTGATATGACTAAGTGTAGAGATTTAATCATACCAGGTAAAGTAGCAGTTATACAAGCAGATGTACAAGATAATTTACCAGATTGGAATGTTATAGTTGGTACTCCAGAGGCTATGGAACTTCCAAAATTCTTAAAAGAAAAATATGGGAAATAGATAAAAGTTTATTTAACTAATTAGGTCGTATAAATATAAACATATAAAATCTAAGGGGGATAAATTAATATGGAAAAATTTATGATTATAGGTGAAAGAATTCACTGTATAGCACCACCAATAAGAAAAGCTATAGCTGAAAGAAATCCAGAACCAATAATAAAAAGAGCTGTAGAGCAATTAGATGCAGGAGCTCATGTTATAGATTTTAATATAGGACCAGCAGAAAGAGATGGAGCAGAAATAATGGAATGGGGAGTTAAGTTACTTCAAAGTGAATTAAACAATGTTCCACTAGCTCTAGATACTGCTAACGTTGCAGCTTTAGAAGCTGGATTAAAAGTTTATGATAGAACTCATGGAAAACCAATCATAAACTCTGCAGATGCTGGAGATAGAATGCACTTAATGGAAGTTGCTGGAGAATACGATGCAGCTATAATAGCATTATGTGCTAAAGAAGGTATACCTGCTGATAACGAACAACGTATGGGATATTGTACTGAGTTAATAGAAGCAGCTGCTATGGCTGGAATAGATCCAGAAACAGATGTATACTTTGACCCACTTTGCTTAGTTATAAAAGGAATGCAAGATAAACAAATGGACGTTTTAGAAGCTATAAGACAAATGACTGAAATGGGATTAAAAACTACTGGTGGATTATCTAACGTTTCTAATGGTTGTCCAAAACATATAAGACCTATACTAGATAGTAACTGGTTAGCAATGGCAATGGCTAATGGATTCTCTTCTGCTATAGTTAACCCATTAGATGAATTATTGATGCAAACTATAAAATCTTGCGACATAATAAGAAATGCTAACTTATATGCAGATTCTTACTTAGAAGTAAAAGACTTAGCTTTTGATTATAAAGGATAATAAAAATTAGAATTTTAAATTAGAATTAGGTTTTAATAGCTAGGCATTAAAAATTAATGCCTAGCTTGAATATAAACATATAATTCATAAAAGGGGGAAGTAAAAAGTGAATTTATATAACATAATTTACACAGGTGCAAATCAAGCATATGATGCAGCAAATGGAGCACTTACAACTGCAATAGCAGAAAAAGGTAAAGAATGCCCAGTGGCATTCCCAGATACAGCATATTCTCTTCCATGTATATATGCTGCAACAGGTCAAAAAATGGCTACTTTAGGAGATTTAGAAGGTGCTTTAGCAATAGTAAAATCTTTAATAGTAGAAAAACCATTACTTGAAACAGCTTTAAATGCTGGTTTAGCTACAGCTTTAGCTGCTGAAATAGTTGAAGCAGTTAAATATGCTTTAAACGAGGCTCCATACGAGGCTCCATGTGCAGGGCATGTAGTTGACCCTATAATCAGATCTTTAGGTGTACCATTAGTTACAGGAGATATACCTGGTGTTGCAGTTGTATTAGGTGAATGCCCAGACGCTGAAACATTAGCAAAAGTAGTTAAAGACTATCAATCTAAAGGTATAATGACTTTCTTAGTTGGAAAAGTTATAGATCAAGCTATAGAGGCTGGAGTAAAAATGAGTGTAGAGCTTCGTGTTATACCTCTAGGATATGATGTAACATCAGTTATCCATGTTGTTTCTGTTGCTATAAGAGCTGCATTAATATTCGGTGCTGTTCCTCCAGGAGATTTAAATCAATTATTAGAATACACAGCTAAGAGGGTTCCTGCATTCGTAAATGCATTTGGACCACTTAGTGAATTAATAGTTGCTTGTGGTGCTGGTGCTATAGCACTTGGATTCCCAGTTATAACTGATCAAGTTGTTACTGAAGTTCCTTGCAACTTATTAACTCAAAGAGATTACGATAAATTTGTTGCTACTTCTTTAGAAGCTAGAAACATAAAAATAAAAGTTACTGAAATACCTATACCAGTTGGATTCGCTGCAGCTTTCGAAGGTGAAAGAATAAGAAAATCTGAAATGGCTTACGAATTCGGTGGAAATAAAACTCCTGCTTGGGAATTAGTTATAGCTAAATCTATGGCAGAAGTAGAAGACCATAAAATAGAAGTTATAGGTGAAAATATAGATCCGGCTAAATTAGCAGATGGTGTAACTAGATTACCACTTGCTATAGTAGTTAATGTTGCTGGTAAAGCAATGCAAGAAGACTTCGAACCAGTTCTTGAAAGAAGATTCCACTACTTCATGAACTACATAGAAGGATTAATGCATGTTGGTCAAAGAGATATGTCTTGGGTAAGAATATCTAAAGATGCTGTTGAAAAAGGATTTACTCTTGAGCATATAGGTGAAGTTATGTATGCTATGATGAAAGATGAATTCGAAGCTGTTGTTGATAAGTGTGAAGTTACTATAATTACTGATGAAGCAATAGTTAATGAAAGAAAAGCTGAAGCTTTAGCTAAATATGAAGCTAGAGATGACAGATTAGCATCTCTTGTTGATGAAAGTGTTGAAGACTTCTATTCTTGTAACATGTGTCAATCATTCGCTCCAGCTCACGTTTGTGTAGTTACTCCTGAGAGATTAGGACTTTGTGGTGCAGTTTCTTGGTTAGATGCTAAAGCTACTAAAGAACTTAATCCAACAGGACCTTGCCAACCAATAGCTAAAGGTGAATGTTTAGACGACAAGAAAGGTATTTGGCAATCAGTTAATGATACTGTAAATGAAATATCTCAAGGTGCAGTTGAGAGTGTTACTCTTTACTCTATAATGGAAGATCCTATGACTTCTTGTGGATGTTTCGAATGTATATGTGGTATCATGCCAGAAGCTAATGGATTAGTTATAGTAAATAGAGAGTTCCCTGGAATTACTCCAGTTGGTATGACTTTCGGTGAACTTGCTTCTATGACTGGTGGTGGAGTTCAAACTCCTGGATTCATGGGTCATGGTAGACATTTCATATCTTCTAAGAAATTTGCTTATACTGAAGGTGGACCAGAAAGAATAGTTTGGATGCCAAAAGAATTAAAAGATTTCGTAGCTGATAAATTAAATGCTACAGTTCAAGAAATGGCTGGAATAGAAAACTTCAGCGAAATGATTTGTGATGAAACTATAGCAGTTGATTCTGAATCAGTTTGTGCATTCCTTGAAGAAAAAGGACATCCAGCTTTATCTATGGATCCAATAATGTAATTTAAATAAAGATATCGGGGGAGAAATATATATGAGTACAGTAGCAGGATTAAAATATTCTCCAAAACATACTTGGGTAAAAGTTGAAGGAGAGTTTGCATTTGTTGGAGTAAGTGACTTTGCTCAAGAACAATTGGGAGAAGTTTTATTCGTTGAAATGCCAGAAATAGATGATGAACTAACAAAAGATGAGTCTTTTGGTGTTATAGAATCATCTAAAGTAGCTTCTGATTTAATAGCTCCAGTTTCAGGAGTAGTAGTTGAAATAAACGAAGATAAATTAGAAGATGAACCTGAATATGTTAATGAAGCTCCATATGATGCATGGATATGTAAAGTAAAAATGTCAGATCCAGCTGAGTTAGATACTTTATTAAGTGGAGAAGACTACGAAAAAGGTTTAGAATAATATATAGTTAACATATAATTTGAATTAAAATGAAAGCATAGTAAATTTAATAGAATTAAGTTTACTATGCTTTTTTAATCATATAGAATTTAAATAATATTAAAAGGTTATTTTATTAATATTTTAGTAATATAGAAGGTTGAGTGATTATAAAAATTAATTTATTGGGGTGAGTAAGAATGGCTAAAGTATTTTTTAAATCACATAACAAAGAAGTAGAATGTGAACTTGGGAAAAATTTATTAGATTTAGCGAGAGAAGCAGATATTTTTATAGATGCACCTTGTAACGGGGCTCAATCATGTGGAAAATGTAAAGTAAAGTTATTAGAGGGAAAGTGTGATACAGAAAAAACAGTACATATTAGTGATGAAGAATATGATCAAGGATATATTTTAGCATGTGCTACAAAAGTTACTGGAGATATTACGATAGATGTTCCATATAAACTTTCATCATCAATGCATGACATGAAAATAGAAGGATCTGGGAAAAAGGTAGATAAACAATTATTTGATAGAGCTAGAGGAATAATAGAAGAAAATGAATTCTCTTATAGTACTAATGTTGAGAAAAAATATATTGAACTAGATGAACCATCACTAGATGATAATATAAGTGATGTGGACAGATTAGAAAGACAAATAAAACAAGATTTAGGATTTGAAGGAATAGATTTTAGATTAGACATATTAAAAAAATTACCTAAAGTATTAAGAGAAGATAACTTTAAAATCACTTTAACTTATGTAAAAAAGAAAAGTAAGATAACTATATTAAATATAGAATCAGGTAATAAAGAAGGTGAATTATACGGACTAGCTATAGATATAGGAACAACATCTGTAGTTGTTTGTTTAGTTAACTTAATTACTAATGAAGTTGTAGAAAAAGCATCTTCAGGAAATGCACAAATAAAATACGGTGCTGATGTAATTAATAGAATCGTATTTGCTATAAGAAAAAATAATTTAGAAGTAATGAGAAAAGCAATTATAGATGAAACTCTTAATCCTTTAATCGAATCTATATATGCTAGTACAGGTATAAATAAAAATAATGTAGTAAGAGTTGTATTATCTGGTAATACAACAATGTCTACACTTTTCTTAGGTATATACCCTGATTATTTAAGATTAGAACCTTATATTCCTCCATATCTAAAATCACCTAATTTAATGGGTGAAGATGTAGGATTAAATGTAAATAAAAGTGCTTTAATATACTTATCTCCGAATGTGGCAAGTTATGTAGGAGGAGATATAACAGCAGGTACATTATCAGCTGGAATATGGGCTAGTGATGAGAATACATTATTCATAGATTTAGGAACTAATGGAGAAATTGTATTTGGGAATAGAGATTTTATGATGTGTTGTGCATGCTCAGCAGGACCGGCTTTTGAAGGTGGAGGAATTAGCTGTGGTATGAGGGCGTCAGATGGAGCTATAGAAAAAGTTAGTATAGATGAAAATACTTTGGACCCTGAGTTAACAATAATCGGAGAATGTACACCTATAGGAATTTGTGGTTCAGGTATAATAGATTTAATTTGTCAAATGCTTCTTAAAGGAATAATTGATAGAAGAGGAAAAATTAAGAAGGAGTTAGACAATAAAAGAATTAGATTTAATGAACATGATATAGGTGAATACGTATTGGCATTTAAAGAAGAGTATGCAGATTTAGAAAATGACCTATTTATAAATGAAATTGATATTGATAATTTTATTAGAACAAAAGGTGCAATTTATTCTGGAGCATCAGTTCTTGTAGAAAGTCTTGGTATGGACTTTGAAGTGATAGATAATGTTTATATAGCAGGTGGAATAGGAAATAATCTTGATATTGAGAATTCAATATTAATAGGATTGCTTCCAGATGTAGATAGAAGTAAGTTTAAATATATAGGAAATAGTTCATTAGTTGGATCATACTTAAGTTTAATAAGTTCAGATGCTAGACAGAAATTAGAAGAAATAGGATCTCAAATGACATATGTTGAGTTAAGTGTATACCCTACATATATGGACGAATTTGTTTCTGCATGCTTCTTACCACATACTAATATAGACCAATTTCCAACAGTAAAAGAAATTTTGGAATAAAAATAATAATTTAAAACATATAATAAAAAAAGTATAAGTGTCATATTTTGTATAAAAATAAAAAAATGTAGTATTATGTATAATACTTAATATTCTGGAAATATTTAACTTTATTTACATGCATAGTCATATATGTTATATTATTAAGGAATCAAGCACAAGAAGTGCCAAATATTTATCAGAAGATTAATTAAGAAAATAAGTTAAGAAAAGATTAAACGTTACATAATAACAACATAAATATAATAATTAAGACCATGAAGGTTTTATATATCCTTATTGATATATATAATCTCATGGTCTTTTATATTTAATCAATATAAAAAGTAATAAGTATAAAAATAGTAATTTTAAGGGGGATATTTTATGGTAAAAAGTAAAAGTTTAAACAGAGTACTAGTAGTAATATCAGTAATAGGTTTAACGCTAGGTGCAGTTGGATGTTCTTCTAGCAAGAAGACAGAATCACCAGAAGCTAAAGTTGAATCAAGTAATTTTGAAAAGGTAGAGTATACATATTCTGACGGAGCGAAAGATTATGATGTAAAAGTAGAAACTCCAAGACAAAAAGCTGTAACTTTATCTCAATTTATGACAGAGATGTTACTAGCACTAGATTTAGGGGATAGAATGGTAGGAACAGCACTTTTAGATAACCCAATACTACCAGAATTTAAAGAAGCTTATGAAAAGATACCACAGCTTAAAATAGGTGAGGGACATTCTGTATCAAAAGAAGGTTTTATGGCTACAGGAGCAGATTTTGTTAGTGGTTGGGATTCATCAATAAGTGAGCAAACGACAGGATCTCCACAGGAACTTATTGAAAAAGATATAGCACCATTTATGGCTAAATCTTATTCTGCAGATGCTACAGTAGATACTGTTTATGAAGACTTTGAACTACTTGGAAAAATATTTGGAGTTCAAGATAAATCAACAGAAGTAATAAATAAAATGAAAAGTGATATAAAATCAGTAACTGATAAATTAGGAAATATAAAAGATGAAGATAGAGTGAAAATGATGGTGTATGATTCTGGAGAAAAAGATGCCATGGTAGTTGGATCTGGTCTTGCTAATAATTTAATTGAGCTAGCAGGTGGAAGTAATATATTTGGAAAAGATGCAAAAAAACCATATATAAATGTTTCTTTTGAGAGCATAGTAGCACAAAATCCAGAAGTAATATTAGTAACTGATTTTATGGCTGGACAACCAGTTAAAGAAAAAATTGAGTTTCTAAAATCTCATCCTGCATTAAAAGATGTATCAGCTATAAAAAATAATAAGATATATGTTGTAGGATTAGCAGATTTATCTCCAGGTGTTAGAAATCCTAAGTTAATAGAAGAAATGTATGGATATTTCTATGGAGAAAATAAATAATGGAGATATCGGTAAAGCAAAAGAGAAGCCTTTCTAACAAGAAAGGTTTCTTGTTTTGGATACTACTGTTAACAGTCATATTAGCGGTAACAGTAGTTATTGCTATTGCAATAGGTAGTACATACGTAGAACCTGGAGAAGTGTATAAAGTACTACTTAATAAGTTAACAAAAGGAAGTTTATTTGGCAATGTTGGAACAGTTATGACACAAAATATAATATGGGAAATTAGATTTCCTAGAGTTTTATTGGGAGCCATATGCGGAGCTGGATTGGCACTTTGTGGTGTAATGATGCAATGTGTGACAAAGAACCCAATAGCAGAGCCGTACATATTAGGAATATCTTCAGGAGCATCTTGTGGAGCAGTTGGGGTAATTGTTCTTGGAGGAGTATCAGCAATAGGAATTAATAGCATTAGTGCAGGTGCATTTGTGGGTTCTATAATATCAGGAGTATTGGTATTTGCAATAGGAACTAAAATGGGAAAGACAACATCTACAACAAGGCTTGTACTTACAGGAATGGCCATATCAACCATATTTTCAGCGTTAACTAATTTACTTATATATTCAGCAGAAAATTCAAATCAAGCTAAAAATGCGTTGTTTTGGACTGTGGGTAGTTTAGGTGGAGCAAAATGGGATGTATTATTACTTCCTTTTGTCATTTTAATCATAGTGATGATAATAGTGTTTATAATGTCTAAGTCTTTAGATATACTGCTTTTAGGAGATGATAATGCCATAGTTTTGGGTATAAATGTGAAGTTTATAAAATCTATGATATTAATATTAGCCACATTATTAACATCGTCTTTAGTTGCAATAACAGGTGCAATTGGATTTATAGGCCTTGTAGTACCTCATGTATGTAGAACTATTGGAGGAAATGATCATAAAAAGTTAATAGTACTTTCTTCTTTAGTAGGGGCTATATTTTTAATAATATCAGACGTATTTGCAAGAGGGCTTTTCCCTCCAATAGAAATACCTATAGGAATAATAACATCACTAGTTGGTGGTCCGTTCTTCTTATATTTAATTTCCAAAAGAGAATATGATTTTGGAGGCAATGAATAATGCATAAAATTCAAGTGAAAAATTTAAGATTTAGTATAGATAATAAAGAAATATTGAAAGATATATCTTTTGATATTCCTAAAGGAAGTTTTGTAGGTATTATAGGACCGAATGGGTCAGGTAAATCTACTTTATTAAAAAATATATATAGGTTATATAAGCCTTCAAGTGGGAAGATAATTTTGGACAATAAAGACTTATCCAAGATGAAAGATAAAGAATGTGCAAAAGAAATAGCTGTACTAGCTCAAGAAAGTAATTCTCAGTTTGACTTCACTGTGGAGCAAATAGTAAAAATGGGAAGATATCCTTATAAATCTGTTATTGAAGACTATTCCAAGGATGATTTAAAAATGGTATTAGAAATGTTAAAAAAAGTAGGTTTAGATGATTATAGTTATAGAAGTTTTTCTAACTTGTCAGGAGGAGAAAAACAGAGAGCTTTAATTGCAAGGGCATTAGTACAAAATACAGATTTTTTAATATTAGACGAACCAACAAATCATTTAGATATTGGGTATCAAATACAGTTAATGGATTTGGTAAAAAGTATGAATATAACAACATTGTCAGCAATACATGATATGAACATAGCATCTATGTATTGTGATTATTTAATAGTTATGAAAGATGGACAAATAAAGAAATTTGGAAATGTGGAAGAAGTAATAACATCAGAAACATTAAAAGAAATATTTGGAGTAAATGCTTATGTAGGCAAAAATCCAATTAATCAAAAATTACAAGTGTCTTTTATGCATACTCATGAACATATAAATGGGGTAGGTGATAACCATATACATGAGGATGGATTTACAGGATTACATTCTCATGAAGAGAATCAAATATATGTCTAATTTAGGAAAATACAATACAAAAACAAGTTTTTTACAATAATTTTTGTTGTAAGAAATAAATTGTACTTAAGTGTTTGACTTGCAAATAATATGAGTATATACTTATATTAATAGAAAAATTTGTAAATGAGATCATGAAGGTTTCTTATGGTATTGTAATGCCTTTGGAAATCTTTTTTTTGATTAGATTTATAATTAAGGGGGATTTTTATATGTGTGAATCATCTGCATTTGTATTAGGAAAAGATAATAAATTAGAAAAAGTAATGGAAAATGTGGTAAACGTAGATCCAACTGAAGGAAAGGTTTATTTAACAGATTTATTAGGAGAACAAAAAATAGTTGATGGATTTATTAAAGAAATAAGATTAATGGATCACAAAATAATTTTAGCAGAAAAATAAAAATTAAATCAGGGGTAGGTCAATATGATAATTGCAGTAATAGACGGAATGGGTGGAGGTATAGGAGCACAGGTTGTTAGCGCACTGAGGGAGGAATTACCGACATATATGGAGATATATGCTTTAGGTACAAACTCAATAGCAACAAGTGCCATGATGAAGGCTCATGCTAATAAAGGTGCAACTGGAGAAAATGCAATAGTAGTATCTTCAAAAAAAGCCAATATAATTGTTTCGCCTATTTCGATTGTTATGCCAAATACTATGATGGGAGAAGTAACAAGCGCCATAAGTGAGGCCGTTTGTGATAGCGAAGCATTTAAAATATTATTACCAATAATGCCAGAAAATTTTGAAGTAATAGGTATAGAAGGAAAACCATTATCATTATTAATTAAAGACACAATCAAAATAATAAAAAGGGAATTTAATATAAAATAAGGGGGACTTTAAAATGTTTAATAAAAATATAGCTTTATATCATGAAGGGCATCATCATGATGACGACCATGTACATACTGAGTGTGGATGCGGAGGTAACTGTCATGACCACGAAGAAGAAATTAGTAAGGATGAAAAGACGTTAAATATTTTATTAGTACACTGGGTAAATCATAATGAATCTCATGAAGAAGGCTTTAGAGAATGGGTGAGCAAAGCTAAAGAAATGGGAAAAGAAGAAACAGCTGAGTATATAGAAAAAGCAATAGAATATATGCAACAAGCTAATGAGATGTTATTAGAAGCTAAAAAACATATGTAGTTATGTGATATAAAAAGCAAAGAAGATGAAAATTTTCTTTGCTTTTGTTAATAATAGAATTAAATTTTAGATACAAATAATATTTTATAAATTTTAATTGTTGACAAAAAGGTTTTCATATAATATAATGAAATGGTATTGGAGAAGTACTCAAGTGGCTCAAGAGGATCCCCTGCTAAGGGATTAGGCTGGATTAAACCGGTGCGAGGGTTCGAATCCCTCCTTCTCCGCCAATCAAAAAGACTATGGAATAACTTCCATAGTCTTTTTTTATAATCTCAAATACTTCAAATAAAAATGATTCGCTACGCAGTGGCTCAAGTGAATCTAATTCTAAATTAATCTTTATTATTTTTGATCATATTTTTAGATATATCCATTACAAAGTCATTATAATATGGTAATGATTTAAATAAAATTTTAAGATTTAAAAGTTGATTTTCTATGTCATTTAAAATAATTTTTTGTGTTGTATCAGGATAATTCTCAAGAGTATTTAGTATTAACTTCAGACTTTTTGTAGAAGAGTCTATTTGATCTAAAATCACTTCGCTTTTTTCATATTGATCTTTTAATTTTAAACTTTGCATATATAGTAATTTAGCATTATCCAATAAAACTTCATTTTCAGTAATTTTTGATTTAAGTAGGTTTAAATCATCAATTTTCTTATTATTATCATTGTCAATATTTTCTTTATCATTTGTAGTTAAATAATTAATTATATCCTCAATATCTACATTGTCTTTTTTTAGTTTTACTTTAAAATAATATAGAAAACCAGAAATAATAATTGCAACTAAAGAGCTTGCACTTTGTATTGATTTACTCTGTAAAGCAGATAAAGAATTAATTTTATCATTTTCTTTTTCAATATTTTCTGATTGTGAAGTTATGTCTAAGGTAATATTATTTAATATTTTTAGTTGTTCGGTATTATAGTTTATGATTTCATTTTCTAATTGAGTAGATATAGAGCTATTATAGCTTTGATTAAAATAATTTATATTTAAATCTTTAAAATTATCCAGCGTATAAGTAAGTTTATTTTTCTCAGTCAAAGTAAGATACCCTTCTTTGTGCATATTCTCAACATTTTGATAAATTTCTTTCATGCCTTCATTGAATTTATTTTTATAGTCTTTATCTTGTGTTAGAATATAAAGTCTTTGATCTTGAGAACATTTGACTAAATCACTTCTTAAATCACTTAGAATTAAAGTTTTTTTTCTTAAACTACTACTTTCTTCTATATAACTAGATATTTTATTATTAGTTATATAAGTATATACACTTATAGAAAGTAACATTGTTATTATTACAGAAAGAGATATAATTATCTTTTTTTTCATAAATATTCACCAATTAATACTTTTTATATTAATATATTGTATAAATATGTAAAAAGTACCATGATTAGAGAGATATAAAAAATAAAGATATATTTATATAAACTTATTCTTCTAAAACATTCAATTTCTTTGCAACAATACCAGTTGAGCTGGCTTGAACTAGAAGTGTTACTACTATTGCCATAAATACAGTAGATGATATAATTTCATAACCAGGAACTTTATTTGATACTACAATACCTGATAATGCAGCGGGAATAACTCCCGTTTCTCTAACCCACATCATAAATAATTTTTCGTTCCAACTCCAATTTGCTTTTTTATCAAAGGCAGTACAAATTAGAACTACTAGTGGTCTAGCTATGAATATAAGAATAAGAACTACGAGTAGTGATTTCCAACCATATTTTATTAAAGAATTTAAATCCAAATGAGTTCCTAAAACAATAAAAATAGCCATTCTAGATATAGTAGCTATACATTCTCTAAAATGAACACCTTCTATATAAGGCTCATCATCAATCCAAAGATGGAAGGTTTTCTTATTACCTGCGACTAACCCAGCAATGAAAACAGACATATATCCGCTACCACCTAATTTTTCAGAAATTTCATAAGCAAGAATTGCAATTACCAATGATATTATAGGGGCATATTTATGGAAAATACCATATTGTTTATTAGATGATAAGGCTACACCTATAAGTGCTACGACAACACCAACTATTAAACCAATAAGAATCATAAACACTAGTTGTAAAACAGTTTGTCCTAAGCTAGTTTCTTGAGTCATGGTAACTCCAGCTAAAACACTTGAGAAGAGTATAGCGCCAAAGGCATCATTGAATGCAGATTCACTTATAACTGTTTGTTTTAACATTTTGTGAATTGATACTTGTTTAAATACAGGTATTAAGCTCGCTGGGTCGGTAGATGCAACAATAGATCCTAAAAGGATACTAGTTGATATTGGCAAATTTAATATGTAAAAAGCTCCAACTGCAATGGTACTTGCAGTTATAAAAACCCCTAAGGAAGCTAACATTAAAACTGTTATTTTTACTTTGTTTAAAATTTTCAACTTAATCTCTCTTCCGCCTTCATAAAGTATAAAAGCCGAGCCAAAATTTAAAATTAGCTCATTTGCAACTGGATATGAATCTATATTAACTATATTAAAAAATATAGGACCAAATGCAACTCCAAAAAGTAGGTAAATAACTACATCAGGTATTTTTAATTTTTCTCCGATAAATCCTCCAATTATTCCAAGGATACTAATGGAAGCCATTAGAAGAAGTAATTCATTTGCGCTAACTGCTACTATATTTGTTTCGCTCATAATTTTTACCTCCACAAATAATTATTTTTCATTAAAAATATTATTTGTAAAAAACTTATTTATATAGATATGTTAACAAAATAATTTTCATATTTTATTAAACTTGTTTTTTAATAGAAACATAATTAAAATAGTCATAGGAGGAATAAGATATGATTAGGAAAACAGATAGAATTGATGTAATGTTAAAAAGATTAGAAAAACTAAAATATAGGCTTATTTTAGATTCCTTAATAGTAGGTATAGTAGTAGGAATTATAATTGTTATACATAGAATTATATTATCAACACTTAGCCCTGTATTTATAAATTTTTATAAAAAAGCTAGTGAAAATTATATTTTAATACCTATATTATTTATAATTTTAATAGTTCTTGGATTTGCAGTTGGCAGAATGGTAAAGAAAGAGCCTATGATTAGTGGTAGTGGTATACCGCAAGTAGAAGGTATATTAACTAGAAATTTAAAACAAAATTGGCTCAATGTATTGGTATACAAATTTATAGGTGGATTAATTTGTTTAGGTGCAGGTCTTTCTCTTGGAAGAGAGGGTCCATCAGTTCAAATGGGAGCTTGTATTGGAGAAGGTATTTCTGAGAAAACTAAAAAATTAGATAATGAGAAAAAATATTTAATTACGAGTGGAGCAAGTGCAGGACTTTCAGCAGCTTTCAATGCACCCATATCGGGAGTCATGTTTTCTTTAGAAGAAACACATAAAAACTTTTCTTCTTTAGTATTAGTGTCAGCAATGATAGCATCTCTAATGGCTGATTTTGTTTCCAAAAACTTTTTTGGAATGACACCATCTTTACATTTTTCACAATTGAATTCTTTACCTTTAAAGTATTATTGGGGCCTTATAATTTTAGGTATAGTAATAGGAGTTAGTGGTGTTATATTTAGCAATGGTCTTTTAAAAACACAGGACTTATATAAGAAATTAAATAAAAGCGTGGAAGTAAAATGTATAATTCCTTTCGTCATAACAGGAATAGTAGGTATAATCTTTCCTATAGTATTGGGTGGGGGACATGATTTAATCATGGAATTAAAAGATAGTAACTTTACTATGATGTTTTTATTTACCTTAATAGTAGTTAAATTTTTATTCACTTTTGTTTGTTTTGGATCTGGAGCTCCAGGGGGAATATTTTTCCCACTATTAGTACTAGGAGCCCTTGTTGGTAATTTTGTAGGATTAGTTTTTGCAAAGTATTTGGGTATACCAGACATGTATATAGTAAACTTTATAGTATTAGCAATGGCAGGACATTTTGCCTCTATAGTAAAAGCACCTATTACAGCTATATTATTAATTTCAGAAATGACAGGGTCTCTAAATCATTTGTTGTCTTTAGCAGTAGTGGTAATAGTATCTCAATTAACTTCAGATATTTTAAATTCTGCACCAATTTATGAAAGTTTATTAAGCAGAATTTTAGCTAAAGGTATAAATAAATATGAAGGAAGAGTAGGGAAGAAAACTCTAATAGAAATAGCAGTACAAATATACAGTGAATTAGATGACAAAGAAATAAAAGATATAGATTGGCCTGAAGATTGTTTAGTAGTATCTATACATAGAGGTGAAAAAGAAATTTTACCAAGGGGAGATACGAAGATTTATGCGGGAGATTTATTAGTAATAATGACTAATGAAGATCATGCATCGTGTATGTTGGAAGATATATCTGAAATGGCAGCTACAATTTAATAAATATTAAGCAAACCATCAGTTGACTTGATGAATGTAAAATCAACCATAAATACATTGTGTCGACTGATGGTTTTATATTAATAAGATATAATATTAGATACGAGAATTTATTAAAGAAATTAGAAATATAGATTTAATAGGTAAATATAAAGGGGTTGAATAAAAATGGGGAAAAATATTGAAAAAAGAAGATTGTATGTGTTTTTAGGAATTGTATTTATACTTTCATGGGGATGGGTTGCTACAATACCTTTGACTGGAGACACTTATGGATCAAGCAAAAGTCTTATAATATTATCAGTTCTCATGCTAATACCAACATTATCTTCAATATTAACAAGATTAATTACAAAAGAAGGTTTTAAAAATATGTATTTAAAACCGAGATTTAAAAATAATATGAAGTATTACCTAACTGCATATTTTATGACGAATGTTTTTATAATATTAGGTGGAATTATATTTTTTATTATTTTTCCTAATATGCTAGATACAAATTTAACTTCACTTAAGGAATTATTACAAAAACAAGGTATAGCTATTGATGCAAAGATAATTTTGATTGCTCAATTTGCTCAAGGCATCTTAATAGGACCTATAATAAATATTATATTTACTCTTGGTGAAGAGGTAGGCTGGAGAGGATATTTACTTCAAAAGCTTTGTAAACAGTATTCTGTACAAAAATCCATAATTATAAGTGGAGTTATATGGGGAATATGGCATGCACCTATAATTGCAATGGGGCATAATTATGGGACTGGATATGTAGGAGCACCATGGGGAGGCATATTTGCTATGATAGTGTTTTGTGTGATTTTTGGATTTTATCTTTCATATTTAACTATAAAAACGAAAAGTGTTATTCCAGCAGGTATAGCTCATAGTGCAATAAATGGTTTCGCTGCCTTTAGTATAATTTTATGTAGAGGAACTGTAAATCCTTTTATAGGACCAGCACCAACAGGTATAATAGGAGGATGCATACTTATATTAGTAGGTATTTATTGCTATATAAAATTAGGAAAAATAGAAAATCCATTTGAAGAAGAAGTGATAATAAATAATTAAATATTAGATTTAAGGAGTTACTTAAGGAATGATTAATTAAATTGTTACCTAAATAACTTCTTTTTTTATTATAAATACAGTAGAAAAACTTAGTCCCCATTCAATTAATGCTAATATGGCTGGAATACTAAATATTATAATTAGC
>OKWN01000223.1_pt1 | contig 40997 bp, 42 predicted proteins | sample 1607151 | NCBI WGS metagenome assembly OKWN01 (sample SAMN07501046, study PRJEB24779) | human gut metagenome | isolation source: stool | host: human infant | place: USA: Pittsburgh, PA | reverse complement strand
AAAAATGAATCCAAAATATATGAAAAGATAAAAGGAACTCCTTTAGAAAAGGTAGTAAAGTATATTGAAGCTATGTATAAACTCTTAAAAGATCCAACAGCAGAGTGGAAGAGTAAGATAGTAGCTTTAGCATCTTTAATATATGTATTTAATCCAGCAGATATAATCCCAGCTTTGGGACTAGTAGACGATGCAGGTGCAATTATGATTACTGTAGGAGTTTTAGGTAAAGCTATAGAAAAGTATATGACTGAATTAAATAATAAAAAAGGCAAAAGTGATAAAACAATTATATATAAATTAAAAGGACAAACTTCTACAGATGAAACTGTTGGAACTCAAAAGAAAAATTTATTTATATGGAATATACCTTCTAGAAAGAGAAACGACATATATGCACAACTGATTACAGGAAAAATGATTAATGGAAATGAAGTTTATGTGTTAAATAGAAATATAGGAGAGCATTTAGTTCCAGCAAATGATTTTGATAAATATATTACGGATAGCATATTTAATGAGGCTACAATGATATTAAAAGCTTTGGGAGTTGAAAAAATTACATGCACAAGAAAAATAGCTACTGCAACAGATAAAAAGATAGCAGCAAAGGCTAAATTCAAATCAATATTTGATGGTGATAATGATATCAATATAAAAGGTGTAAACGTACAGGAAGATAAAATAGAGAGTGTTTTTGAAAAAATGGACTTAAGTGAAAGTCTAAAAAATACAGATTTTATAGACAAGTTAATATGGTATTTCACAGATAATTCCATTATAAGTGACACTATATTCAATGAAAGATTTATACAAGGATTAAAAAGAACAAATATTAATAGAAGTTTAGAACTTAATTCAGTTTTAGATATAGATACTAGAGCTAATATAAAAAAATATTGTGAAGTTACGAGCAGTGTAAATATTAGTGAATGTGTAAAAATACAGTGGAATATTGATGTTGAATACCATTCACTGTCTGATATAGATAGCCAATGTTTGAAATCAGTATATGAAGATATCCAAAGAAAAATTAATATAAGAAGAGAAGCGATAGAAGAGTTTTAAAAGGATAGCAAGTCAACCCATTGAAACTGCTTGGCTAAGAGGCTTATTCCTTTATATAATTTAGTGAATTGTAGATTTTAATGTAAATTTATAAAATAAAAATAAGTACCTATTCGAAAGGTACTTATTTTTATGTTAAAATATACCTAATGGGATAATAGAATAAAGATAATTAGGGCTTAATAAAGGGGAGTGGGGAAGTTGCTAAAAATACATGAAAAATTACAGCATTTAAATGAAGAAGAATTAGATGATTTAATTAATTCATATTATGAAGGGGAAAAAACAGTAAAGGAATTAGTAAAAGAGTATAATGTAGATGTTACACCATCAGTTCTTTATAACTATTTTCCACCAGAAGAGTTGGAGGATGAATTTTGTGTTCATTGTGAAAGTAATATGTTTAAGAAAAGAGAGTCAAAATCATTGTATGGATATAATCTAAATAAACCCTACTGTATTGTTTGTGGTCATGAAAATACACCTAACTGCAACTGTGATACTTGTATTATGATTAGAAAACGTATAAATGAAGAAAAAAGGGAAAAAATAATAGATTTATATAATCCAAGTAGATATACTCTAATAGATATAGAAAGTTTAAGTTTTAAGCAAAGAGTATACTTAGGTACTTTAGTTAAATATTGCTTAAGTGAAGATACTTCGCACTTAAACTCATTAGATGAAACTGATATTTATATTATGCCAAATGACTTAGATGTAGAAATACCTAGATATTTATTTCGTGAAAGAATTATATCTCCATATATATACTCTGATATAACAGCTTTTGAGGATAATGACGAATTTCCAAAAACATTTTATCTAAGTAGAGTAAAATATAATATGAATATCAAATATGATAAAGATAAAAGTGATACATTATATAAAATAAAAAATCCTAATTTAGAAATAGATATAGAGGAAGCATATAATATGTGGAAGGAAATTGCATTACAGGAATGTTTAGAATATTTAAATTATCAAATGGAAAAAGTGAATTTTGAATTTAATCCTGGTGATAAAACATTACTTATAATGAAAGAATTATTAAATGATTTTTCAATATCTCAAGTTTTTGCAATAATTCATAGTGGAGTTAGAAGTGCTAGTAAATACTATTTGGAAAGAAGAGTGTCTAAAAAACAAGCAGCAAATTCAGTTATAACTAATTGTGAAAATTACAGAGATATAGCATTATTACAAAATTGGAATATTAGTCATTATAATAGACCTTGGGATTTACCTCAAACTGGCTTAAGTGAGTTCTTGTTTAATAAGGTTTTAAAAATAGGTAATAAGTACCTAGATGAAGTTATTTCTATTGATAATTTAAAACGATTTATCATCTAGTTATTACGGAAGTGCACATGACTTATATAAGTAGAATTTAAAGATAATTAGAATATATTAGTATAAACTATATAACTTAAAAAGAAATCTATTTGGGACTGTAGATAGTTCTGTATAAAACAAACTTACCTACAGTCTTTTAATAAATGTCAAATGTGCCAAGGACTCTATTGCCCAGGATTACTTACAAAAAGATTTTTTTATAATATATGTAAATAAAGAATGGAATTCCACTTATGAAATAGTCAGCACAGACAAAAGTAATAATATCTACAAACTTACTCTAAATAGTAACTCTGGAAAATTGCCAGCTACTTCATCTACAAAAAAATTTACCACAGGAAAATTAGTAGGAACACTTCCAAATCCAACAAGACAAGGATATTATTTCAAAGGATGGTACACATCAAAAACTGGAGGAAGTAAGATAACATCTTCCACAAGATACTATTATATGAGCAATAAAACTCTTTATGTTAGATGGGAGAAAGTTTCTGTAAGTAAAGCCTCTATCTCTAAACTTACACTACCAGATAGTAAACAAATCAAAGTTTATACTAAATCTGTAAGTAATGCAAAAGGATATGAAATTGTCTACTCAACCAGTTCTAAATTTTCATCAAGTACAACTAAAAAAATATCAACTATATCAACTTCTAAAACTTTGACTAGTTTGCAGAAGAAGAAAACTTATTATATAAAAGTTAGAGTATATAAAATAGACTCTTCCAATAAGAAAATTTACGGTTCTTATAGCACTGTTAAATATGTTAAAACTAAATAATATATTTTCATTGTTAAAGTATATGGATATTACCTTTATAGTAATTATAAAAAAGGAGATGGTGAAAATTAATTTAGATTATGAATATATATATAAAGGGTTAAAAAAATATAAAGACGATGACTTATTTCTAATGGAAGTTCCACAGGCCAAGGAAATGATAAAAATATTAGAAGATGATGAAACTCTATTTGAAGAGAGATTTTTCCATCCATGCTCAGAGGAGGAGTATTATTTATCAGTATTTATAGATTTATTTGAAAAAAGAAGAGAAGACATCAAATGGTACTGTGAGAATAAAAAAACTACTTTAAAGGAAATGAGAAGATATGAATGTATAAATAATGAAGAAGATTTTGACAGAGAAATGGATGATATTCTGGATATTTACAATAGATGTGTAAGAGAGGGATATGCCCAGGCTTGGTATTATTTATATAGTGAAGACTGGCTATTTATATTGACTAAAGAAATGGGTAATGATAAGAAATGTCCTGTGAAATTTGCTTTGGAAGTTCTAGGTAGATGGATAAGATCTGACTACCATGAATATGAGAAAAATGCTAAAAAGAACAGAGATATATTTTCAGAAATAAATCAGACTATAGAGAATTTGAAAAAGTATTCTCAAGATGAGATTTTCTTAAAAGAACTACCTCAGGTGTTTCATGTTATAGAAAATCTACAAGAAGCTATAAAAAGCAAAGATGAAGATAAGGCTTATGATGAATTTTGGAATCTTTCTTTCATTAGAGATTCTATTGATTTGTATAAAAAAAACCCTCGTGACATGAAATTTTTCTATGATAATAGAGATATAAGTAGGCTTATAAAAGTTGGAAAATCAGGATCTAGTGGATATATGAATAAACTATGGAATTATGTTAGGATCTTTGAAGAAAGTAAGAACTTTGCCCATTGTTGGAGAAGTATTGCTTATACCATTACAGTTGTTAGAGATGAAGATTCATCAGGTTATATAACTTTGGAGTATAATAAGGATTCTATAGAGGAGTATATGAAGTGGGTAATTAGTGAAATAAATAAGAGATAAGTAAATATTTTTAAATAAGAAAATTAGGGGGGATAGGAAAGTGAAGCCAAATATATTTAATTACGCAACAAAAGAACTTACACATGATGCAATGATATGCTGGATATTAGCATGGGGGAATAGTAATGAACAAATGTATAAAAGCTTATCACAAGGCATGATAAGACTATTTACAGAAAATAAAGATATAGAAATTCAATCTATAAATATAAAGCAACAATATAAAAATATGGATATAGTAGTGGAGGTTAATGATTCAGAAGTTATTGTAATAGAAGATAAAATAAACACTTCTCATCATTCAAATCAGTTAATAAGATATAAAGAAACAGTTGAAAATGATGAAAAAAAATATAAAAATTATAACAAGTATTATATATATTGTAAAATTGAAAATGAAAGTTTATATAATGGAGTAGAAGAAGCTGGTTATAAAAGAATAAATAGAGAAGATATATTGAATGTTATAAGAAAATACCGTAATTTAGACAATGATTTATTGACAGACTATATAGAGTATTTAGAAGAAAAAGAGTATTATACAAAGCTTTATGAAGGAGAAAATAATATCAATAAATGGAGCTGGTCTACATGGAAAGGATATTATAGTAATTTACAAGAAAAGAAGCAAATAAAATCTCCTTGTTGGGATTATGTATCTAATAAATCAGGTGGATTTTTAGGATTTTACTGGAATTGGAAAGATTTAAAATATACAAATAATAGTAATCAAATTCAGTATGAATTATATCTTCAAATAGAATCAAATCCTAATAATGAAGATAATAATAAAGTAAGAATAGCTTTTAAATTAAAATGTGGGCATAAAGACTATAGAAGTGATATTAGATGGTATGTATATAATTGCTTGAAAGATATTGGTAATGAACGTATTAAGAAACCTAAATTCGGAAATGGATTATATATGACTTTTGCAGAAATAAGGGATATAAATACTAGGGAAGAATTAGATGATATGATTAAATTAGCTGAGGAAGTACTAGAAGAGTTAGTATTAAAAGTTAGTCATGAATAATCAACAATCAGCAGTATTAATATATAATTATATAGCCCTTTATGAAGATGAGAAGAAAGACAAATCAAAATGGGAAGAAAAGGGATTTATTTTATCTGAGAATAGAGAAAAATATATATGGGATGAAGATATTGACTCAGCTATGATTTTGGAAAAACAAATAGAGATATTTGAGGATTTTTCCACACTAAAAAATAAACAAATAGAATCAGTAGATGATTGTATAGGATCTTATGGAATGGGTGGTTTGGGTTACTTTGGAATACAATATAAAGACAATAATGAGTACAAATGGATAGTTATAGACTGTCAACAAATGAATTTTTTCATGAATAGAAGACCTTTTACAACAAGAACAAGACAAGAGGCTGATGAAAATACTCCATGGTATAGAGGATATACATACCATCCAGAAAAGAGTAGAAGAAAATTTTTTCAATTGTTAAAAAGTATGACTATTACTCATGTTACTTATGAAAATAATACACTTTACATATCATTGAAGGATGAATTTGAAAATAATCATAAAATTTATACATCAGACAAATCTGTTAGAGAAATATATAGCATACCTGATAAAAGTAAAATTATAGAAAGTAAAGTAATTTAAATAATTTATCTATATAATTATACTAAATAAATTATATGTAAGGGGAGATAAATATGCATAAGATAGAAAAAACTAACAGCTTAGAGGAAGAATAAGATAGAAAATATATAAGGAATATTTAAATTACTGGACATACATCAAGAAGTAAATGCCATCAAAATGACAAATACAGATGAAGCTACTAATGCAGAGATACACGGTATAAAAGTAAATTTTTGATGAGTTGAATATAAGCAAGTCGATACAAATACTTCAATACAATGATGCAATCGTTTGCTAACACAGGTAAATATGGACCACAGATAGATGTGAGTACATTAGAAATTGACAAGAAAGATGTAACAGTAGGAGATAGGATAAATATAAGTATAAAAGCAACATCTGAAGTTGGAGTACGTCAAGGTTATATAGTTTATAAAATGCCAATATCAGGTTAAATAAAAATAATATATTTCAATTATAATGAAGAATCTGATAGATATGAGACAAACTATGAAGTAAATGATAAAAGTGAACCAGGAACATGGAAGATAGAAAGTATATGCTTTGAAGATTTGGATGGATATTCAAATCGAATATACAATAGTGAATTACATCCATATGGTGATAGTGTGGATTTATCCAAGGGTGATTTTACTATTAGTGGAACTACTGTAGACACCAGTGCACCAGAAATAGATGAAACTACAATACAAGTTGAAAAATCAGATTTAATAGCTGGAAATGTGGCAAAAATAAGCATGAAGGCAACTGACGAAACAGGCATAAAGAGTGCACACATGTTTTATAGAATGCCAATATCAGGGCAAAATAAATACGTAGATTTGAGTTATAATCAAGAAACTAATCGATATGAAGCTACTTGTGAGATAAATGATAAAAGTGAGCTAGGAGTATGGAAAATAGAAAGTATTTGTTTTGAAGACTTAAATGGATATTCAAGTATACCTATAACGATGAGTTATACCAATATGGAGAGATTAAAGACTTATCAAAAGGTAATTTTGCTGTATATGATGACTAAAGATATATAGGCATATTTCCAATAGAAAATGTTACTTACTATAAAACAAATATGACAATAAGCAATAAAACAATACAAGGAGATGTATATATAGGACCAGAAGCAGTAGTTACATTTAATAATGTAACAGTTAATGGAGATATATATGTTTTAGGAGCATTAAAAGCAAATAGCATAAATGCAAAACTGTTAAAGGAAGAGAAATGCATTTTGGATTTACATCTTCACATTATAATGGAACAATTGTATTGTCAGGAAGTAATTCAATTGACAATATAAGTTGCACAGCTTATCCAGTAACTGATATTCCAGTTAGAATAGATAATGATCCTATTAATATAGTAGATGGATATTTAAATATAAAAGGAGCTATTCCAGACGTAGTTGATTTATATGTAAATGGAAGCAAAATAGATACTTCAATTCAAGGGAAGTTCATTATTGATGACTTTTACATAGGTGATGTAGACAAGTTGACATTATCATTTAGAACAGTATTTGGAAATACAATAGAAAAAACATTTGATGTAAATCAATGTACAAAACTGCCTGATGGAAGTATTAATAATATACCTAAAATTCAAGCAAAAGATATTGTACTAAAAGTAGGCGATAAATTTAATGTGATGTCAGAAGTAAGTGCATTAGACAAAGAAGACAGAAATATAACATCAAACATAGTACCACAATCAGTGTTAAATATACAATCTAAATCAAATAGCTATAGCTCAGACAAAGTAACTTGGTCACCAATTGAAAATGTAGATGGCTATGAAGTATATAGAACAACAAGTAAGGGTGGAACATATTCATTAAGAAAAACTGTTACAAGTGGAAGTACTTTAAGTTATACAAATACAGGATTAATAACAGGAAAAACATATTATTATAAAGTAAAAGCATATAGATTAGTTAATGGGAAAAAAATATATAGTAGTTACTCATATATAGTGTCTGCGTCGCGAAACTTTCTATACCAAGTGTAACTTTAAGTGCAGGGACTAAAAAAGCTTATGTTAAGTGGGAAAAAGTTTCAGGTGCTAGTGGCTATGAAATTTATAGAGCAACAAAGAAAACTGGAAATTACTTAAAGGTAAAATCTACAACTGGTAGTTCTACAACTTCTTATATAAATAGTGGTTTAACTAGTAAAAAAGGATATTACTATAAAGTAAGAGCTTATAGAACAATAAATGGAAAGAAAGTTTATAGCTCGTATAGTAGTATCAAATATATAAAAGTTAAGTAAGAAAATAATTTATAATATAACTAAATATATTATAGTAATTAGAGCTCTGGAAACCTTAAAGGACCAGAGCGTTTTTGTTATAGCTAGAAAATTGAATCTAGTCGCAAGACTAGATTTTATTTCTTTATTATAAAGTCAATTCATCAAAATGCCTTGACTATGATGCCTGGGGGAGAGCGAATGTTTCGAATATTAATCTTTTGGAAAATGTAACTTTAGAGGCATTCAGAGTATAGTAGATGAAATGTCAGAAAGATAAACAAAATAGAATTAATATTATCTATATAAATTTAATAATACACAAAAATAGCTATCTATATATTATAAATATAAATGGCTATTTTGAGTTATTATATAAAAAAATCATTTCTTATTTGTTATTTTTTAAAATTGTATATAATGATGCTACTGCTGCACTTGTTATTATTACGAAAGCAACTCCCATAAATACCCAAGCTATTGTAGTCATACTATCCACTTCCTTTTATTTCATAATATGAAAGGAGCTATACAATAATTATCGATTTAATAACAACTTAACAGACTTTACAACATTTTAATATCAAGTCAAACCATTAGAATGACTTGGCTATTATTTTTTATATGCTAGGATATTACAACTTTTTTACACTTGTAGATAAGCTATATAATTAATCATCAAAAAAGTTACTTAGTAAATAATTATTGACTTTATTGGATTACGGTTGTAAGATTTAATTAAAGATTACAATTGTAAGTTTAAGGAGGGATAATAATGAAACAGAATATTTCTGAATCAGAATTAGAAGTAATGAAAATATTATGGCAAAAACAAGAAGCAACAAGTGCTGAAATAATAGAAGAACTAAAAGATAAAAGTGATTGGAAACCAAAAACAATTCAAACACTTATTACAAGATTAGTATCAAAGGAAGTTGTACAAGTAGACAAAAGCAATAAAAAGTCATATATCTACAGTCCAACAGTCAGTGAAGATGAGTACAAAGATGATGCAAGTAAGTCATTTTTAGAAAAACTTTATAGTGGATCAATAAATAAAATGGTACTTAGCTTTGTAAAAAGTAACAAATTATCAAAATCAGAAATAGAAGAGTTAAAAGACATGTTAAAAGACGAGTAGAAATTAAATGGTATTGACAAATAAATTAAAATATTAAGATGGTAAATAAAAAAGGAAGTGAATTATGGAAAATATTTTGGGATATATAGTTGGGGCTACTGTCTTTGGAAGTGCCACAGGTTTTATAATACTACTAATAAAAAACTTACTGAAAAATAAAATTAACAAAAGATATGCATACTTACTTTGGATTATATTAGTAATAAAACTGATTATTCCATTTGGACCAGAAAGTAATATAAGTTTATTTAATAGCATACCAATAAATTTTAATATGGAAAACATAGTGAGCAGTAATACAAATCAATTAGAAAGTAATAGTACTAATTTAGATGATATAAATAGTAATTCAAATGCTACACAAACTAATAGCTATGTACAGACAGACAATAAAACTAATGAAGCAAATAGCACAGGCTCAACCTCTCAATACAATTACAGTAGTGGTAATGAGGAGAATGAAAATCTTGGACAAAATAGCCAAGTAATTGATAATACTGCCTCAACACCAATAGTAGGTATAAATAAAGATAAACTTTCAGCAATATTGTCAGTTGTGTGGTTATGTGGATTTATATTTGCAATAGTTGGTCACATAGTAATTCATATTTATTTTATAAAAGACTTAAAAAAATCTTCTAAATTAAAATATGAAAGACTAGAAAAAATATTAAAAAACTGCAAATCACAATTAAATATAAAGAAAAATATTCAAGTAATAGTACATGATACAATAAACTCACCATCACTTGTGGGAATGTTTAAAGTGAAAATTATTTTACCAAGCAACTTAATAAATTTAAGTGAAAAAGAGTTAACTCACATATTTTTACATGAATTATGTCATTACAAAAATAAAGATAATTACATAGATAATTTACTTGGAGTGTTACAATGTGCACACTGGTTCAATCCACTTATTTATTACTATTTCAAAAAAATGAGAAATGATATGGAAATAGCTTGTGATGAAAGGGTATTAAGTGTTTTGAATGAAGATGAACATAATAAATACGGTATTACAATGCTTAATGTTTTAGAAAAAATTAGTTTTAATCCTAAAGTTAGAGTTGGATTAAATATGGCTAATGATAAGAAAACTATGAGAGAAAGAGTAGAGCTAATAAAAAATAGTAAGAATTTCTATAAGAAAAAGAAGTTATTTACAGTAACAGGTATAATTTGTTTACTTGTAGTGAGTGGAGTACTACTTACAAATGGAAAAACTATAAATGTGGATGATGACTTAGATAAGGCCATATCAAATGTTATCTTAGAAGAATATGGATCAGAATACGAAAAAAACTATCCCAAAATATATTCCGGGGAGGGAGAATTATCAGTAGAAGCTCATAAAATTTTAGGTAAATCTACTAAAAATAATAAAATAGAAATTTACTTAATAGCAACTTATGGAGATTATGAATTCCAAAATAATATATTTAATTTGGTACATGCTAGCTCACAAATACCTTTAAAAATAACATTTACAACTAATTCAAAAGAAGGAAGTAAATTAAAAGATAATGATAAATATTACTATGTAGATATGAAAATGGCAAGTGATGGAGCCAATTTAGAAAAATCCATAAAAGATATGTTTCCAACAAAAGAAGCCTATAAAGCTTTGAATATTATAAATGGTGCCAAGGGATCAGAAAAGTTATTTGAAGAAATAAACAAAGATGCAACCAAATATGTTGAAAGTTTAGGCAGAAAATCAAAGGTAACTTATCATTATGTACAAAAAGAAAATATAGATGAATCTGCATTAGATAACATATGGAAGTTAAAAGAAGTAGGTACATATCCTGATTATATTGGAACTAGGGAAGTTATAGAAAATAAAAAAAGATATATTTATAGAACAGATTATAGTAAAACAACTAAAGTCTTAAATTTTACAAAAACTAATGAAAATAATGAGGTAGTAGAAGAAATTTCATACGAAATAAATAATAACAAAGCAATAAAAATAGACAGTGATAAATATATTTCTTTCAGAAAATACTCAGGAAGAGAATTTCTATATATTCAAGAAGACAAGGTTACATTTACAGCAAATGAAATAAAAATAGTGAATAATGAAGCAAAAGTTTATGTAAAAGTGGAAAACAAAAGTGATAAAGATTTACATTTATCTATGGATAATTTAACTATAGGAAAAAACACAAAAAAAGTGGATGCTCAAGTTACTATAGGTGCAGGTGAAAGTCAAAATGATATTATAACTATTAAAGGAATATCAAAAATGAGTGATGTATACAATCCCCTTACAGGAACGGGATTTAGAGGAACCATTTTAAGAAGAGATATGAATAACCCAGATGATGTACAACAAATAGACTATATAAACAAGATATAAATAAACTTCATGGAGGATATACAATGAAAAAAGAATAAGTTTAATACTGCTAATAACAATAGTAGTTATAATTGGATATCTTGTAATGACTCCAATGATGGCACTTAGACTTGCACTTTTTAAAACATGATTTCCCATAAAAGCAATTACATTGCAAGTTTCAGATCATCCTTATGAAGCAGATGTGCAAAGTAATGAAAAAATATATACTTTGACAAATCCACCTACAGAAGAAGCTACTCAAGGAATACTAGAAAACTGGTTAGTGGCGAAATATGGAATTTTCTATGTTGGAGAATACTTGGGCTGGTAAGTATATAAAATAATCCCCCTTACGTTTAAAATAGACGTAAGGGGGATTAAATTTATTATAAAGAAGTTTCTCTTAAAACTAAACCTTCATTTCTTTCAGCTAGAGTTCTAACAGACCATTCATTTGCGAATAATACTACTGGATTTCTATTTTTATCTTCAACTAGTAATGTATCCATTGGCATTGAAAGCTTACCAAATTTAGAAAGATCATTTTCAACCCAACGTAGATGGGCGTAAGGTAGTGGATACATCATTACATCAACACCATATTCTTGTTTTAGACGATATTCTAAAACTTCGAACTGAAGTACACCAACAACTCCAACGATAAGTTCTTCCATACCACCATTAGGTTGTTTGAATACTTGTATAGCACCTTCTTCTGATAATTGAGTAACACCTTTTACAAATTGCTTTCTCTTAAGAGCATTCTTTGTAGATACTTTCATAAAGTGTTCAGGAGCAAATTGTGGTATACCAGTGTATTGTAAGTTTGATTGTTTTGCACTTAATGTATCACCAATATTAAATATTCCTGGATCGTGTATACCAATGATGTCACCTGGGTATGCTTTATCAATCATTACACGGTCTTGAGCCACGAACTGTTGAGGTTGTGAAAGTTTAATTTTTTTACCTCTTTGAACATGGTTTACTGTCATACCTTTTTCGAATTCACCAGAGCAAATTCTAAGGAATGCGATTCTATCTCTGTGATTTTTATCCATATTAGCTTGGATTTTAAATATAAATCCTGAGAAGTTATCAGAGGTAGGATCAATTTCACCTAAATTACTTTTACGAGCAGTTGGTGGTGTTGTTATATCTAGGAACGATTCCAAAAATGGCTCCACACCAAAGTTAGTAAGGGCACTTCCGAAGAATACTGGAGTTAATTCACCCTTTAATATTGTTTCTAAGTCAAAGTTATCCCCAGCAATATCTAAAAGTTCAATATCTTCTAATAGTTTTTCGTGAAGGTCATGACCTAATAAATCAGTGAACTTCTCATCAGATGGATCACCAGTTATACAGCTGGCAATAGCTTGTCCATGGTTACCATCATCAAATACTTCAACTTGATTTTTATGACGATTAAATACACCTTTGAATTCTTTACCAGAACCAATTGGCCAGTTTACTGGACAAGAACGAATTCCTAGAACATTTTCAATATCTTCAAGTAATTCAAATGGGTCTTTACCTTGACGGTCCATTTTATTTATAAATGTGAATATTGGAATTCCTCTCATTTTACAAACATGGAATAATTTCTTTGTTTGTGCCTCAACCCCTTTAGCAGAGTCGATAACCATTACTGCAGAGTCTGCAGCCATAAGAGTTCTATAAGTGTCTTCACTGAAATCTTGATGCCCAGGAGTATCAAGAATATTTATACAAAAGTTATCATATTCAAATTGAAGAACACTTGATGCAACAGAGATACCTCTTTGTTTCTCTATCTCCATCCAGTCAGATACTGCATGTTTTTGAGATCTTCTTGATTTAACTGAACCGGCTTCACGAATTGCTCCACCATATAATAGAAACTTTTCAGTTAATGTAGTTTTTCCTGCATCGGGATGTGAAATGATTGCGAAGGTTCTTCTTCTTTTAACCTCATTAATCAAGTTTAAATTTTGTTCTGTCATTTTTTATCATCCTTTATTTTAAATTTATGATTATGCAAATATAAAAATATATTTATTAGTAGTTTTAAGATGAACATAATTATATATGTACTATAAAAAACTACAATACTAATTGATATTATAACTTTAATCAAAAACTGTCAATATAGAAATAGAGGAAAGAGCAGAAAACATAAACCAAATAATAATGCTACTACAAAGACATGATACTATAGGGAACGTACTTAAAAAATAAACGAAAAAAATCTACGAATAAAGTAAAAATAATGGAACATTTGTATAAAAATATTGTTATTTATTGAAATAATAAATAATTGAAAATAATGGATATATAGATTGATAAATTATATAAGTTATATTATTATTATATATAACTGAAATGATATACAGAAAATTCAGAAAAATAAAAGGGGGAATAGAAATATGATAAAAAGAAAAAAGGCACTACCAGCAATACTAATAGCTACATTAATGATGACTACAGCTTCATTTGCAACACCTAATAAAGATATGCAAAAATTAGAAAAGGTATTTTTAAACAGAGTAAACGAAAATAGAGTAATGAATCATATAGAAGTTTTATCAGAAGACATAGGGGTTAGAGTAAGTGGAACAAAAGAAGAATACGAGGCAGCAAAATACATAGAGAAACAGTTCAAATCAATGGGGTATAAGACAGAAATACAAGAATTCAAATTTGTTAGAGGTGGACAAGAAGTAACTTCATGGAATGTAATTGCAACTATGAAACCTGGAGTTAAAGGTATAAAAAATGATAAAAATGATACGAATAAAATTGTACATTTAACAGCGCATTATGATAGCGTTCCAAAAGCTCCAGGGGCAAATGATAACGCTTCAGGTGTTGCTTCAATGTTAGAAATAGCAAAATCAATGACTAGTATGGATATAGACAAAGAAGTAAGATTCGTAGCTTGTGGATCAGAAGAAGTTGGACTTAAAGGATCTTATGCATATGTAGATTCTTTGACAGAAGATGAAATAAATAGAAGTGAAGGGAATTTTAATTTAGACATGGTTGCTACAGCATACGAGCCATGTACGGAACTTGCAGTATATACATATAATCAAGGTGAAAATGTTATAACGGACTATATGAAAAAAGCAGGAGAAAAAATTTCTTATTTATCAAATGATGAAGTAGAATATAATGGAGAGTATGATGGACCTATGGGATCTTCAGACCATGTGCCATTTGCTAAAAAAGGTATACCTTCAGCATTATTTATAAATGTAGATCCAGCAAAGAAAGATGACCCAAGATCAGCTATAGAGCCATACTATCATAAGCCAGAAGATCATACAGGAAATGTAAGTGTTGATAGATTAGAAAGAACTGTAAAATTAGTTGGACTAGCAACTCTAGATGCATTAAATGTTGATTAATTAATATGAGTATAAAAAGTACATATAAGTGGATTGAAACACCTAATGATTATTATAAAACTTATTTATTAATTGAAACTTGTAACAACTCAATATATTACATTTTATCTGATGAAGATAAAGGAATAATTTATAGAGATGGTTTTTTAGAGGCAGGTGGAGATTTTAAAGTTTATAAATACTATAAAAGTACATGGATTATTATGTGTGAAGGGTTTGGTTCTCCAACCAGCCAAGCACTACATATTGGTAATGTAAGTAATATTTATAGAGCCAGCACTAATTACAATATATATGATTTGTTTACGGGAGATAACATAATAGAGTTATAAAATGGATGAAAAAGATAAAATACTAAAAATGTAGTTCGTTTAAATTTATAATACTTATTATAATGAAATATAGGGTAATGTAAAATAATTTGTGCTTTTAGATTAAATAAAATTGCTGTAGAGTAAGGGAATTACTCTACAGCAAAAATTAATTTAAACTCTCTTAGTTGAAAATATATCTAAGGAACTCTTTTATCATTACACTTTCTGGAACAAGGTGTATTTAAAACAAGCTGATAACATTACTATTATCACAAGATGAACGCAAGTCACCCAAATTCTTAGTTATTTTATTGATAGAAGCTACACTCATGCCCAAGCCTAAATCTTTTGTAATTATTCCAGTAAGAAGCTCTTCTATATCTGGAAAAAATGCCATATAGTCTTTAAACTCTTGTTTTACTAAATCATTATCTCTGTTTGCAGCAAGTTTGTCCAACATATAAAAAACAGGATACACATCATCTAGAGTATCTGTTACCTGCAAATCTAAAATATTTCTCTGAACATCATCGCCGAAATTTATATGGGGGCTATATGCATATTTTATTACCTCTTTTAAAGTTTCGTTTTCCATATATTGAGATAAAATTGCTTTTTTATTAATTAAAGAAGGTGTACTTCTTATTTGTCTGAATATTTCCTGTACCTTTATTAGATCTCTTACACTATTAATTAAACTTTCTACATTTTCTAATATCATTTATATACACTCCAATTAAAATATTTTGTGGGTATTTCTTTTTTAACTTTATATAATTGTAGGTTATATTTGATAAAAGGTCACTTAATAGTTTGGTTTTGAATGAAAGTCCTTAATAATTAAATGATTAGATAAAATAAGGTCAATTTTTACAAAATAGATTTATGCTGGAAGTTTAATATTTAAAACAAAAGTAAGTATTTACTATTTAATCTGCTGTTTATTAAAGGAACAACTCCTTGAAAACTTAAAATATTTTAAACATATATTTACTCAGTCAAAGGAGTTTCCCATATTGGATAAATATTATTTATTATCAGCAGGAAAAACTATATTAAGATCCTGTCTAATTTTATCCATAGTAAGCATAGTATTAAGAGTATTTTCTAAAGTATTAAAAGAAGAATAAACTGCATCACTATGGCTCAACTCAACTAATTTAATAAACTCTTCTATCTCATAATACATATTATTTTCATACTGCTTAACACCTATATCCTCCACAGTACCATCCCTATAAACAATCTTTATATTCTCAAAATTATTCATCTTATCAATTATAATACTTCCTTTTTCACCTTGGATCTCAGATGGAATATAAGAGTTTGCAATCTTGGAATAAATCAACACAGCATCCATAGTACCATAATCCAGAATTGCACTTCCTTGACCATCTACACCAGTACTTAGAAGAAAAGTATTAGATTTTATATTATTTGGAGGCCCAAACAAATTTATAATAGGAGCCAAACAGTACACACCAATATCCATAAGAGCACCATTGGACAATTCTTTTTTGAATGCATTTAAAATAGTACCCTCCTTGTATTTATCATATCTAGAAGAGTACTGGCAAAAGCTTGCAAAACATCTTCTAATTTCCCCTATTTTGTGAAGATTATCTTTTAAGATTTTGAAATTCGGAGTAACAGTGATTCTCATAGCCTCCATTATTACCACATTATTTTCTTTAGCAGTATTTATCATATTCAATGCTTCCTTATAATTTGAAGCAAATGCCTTTTCACAAAGTACATGTTTCTTATTTTGCAAAAATAATATGGCTTGGTCATGATGAATTGCATTTGGTGAAGCAATGTAGATAGCATCTAAATTTTCATCTTTTGCCATGTCCTCTAAACATGTGGAGTACTTGTCAAAGTTGTATTTGTCCTTGAAACTTATGGCTGTGGATTCACTTCTTGAGTAGAAAGTATGTAGATTTAAGTTTTCAAATTCTGCGGCTGCTTCTAGGAAGGTGTCTACTATGAACCCGCTTCCTATTACACCTAAGTTAATGATTTTTTTCATATGGTATCTCCTTGATAGTATTTGTAATAAATTTCACTATATTTTTAACTATATCAAATATGGGAATTTTATGCAGTATTATATTTCTCTGTACTAGTAATAGATAAGAAGGATAATAAAAGACTTAATTACATAAATATCTCAAATATATCTTATAAAAATATGCTGGAGATTATGGTCATCCAGTTTATACTGCTATGGTGACTAAAGTTTACTCAATTAATAAGAATAAAATAAAGTTTAAAATGTATTCTGATGGAGGAAGAGTAGTAGATACAAATATAATAAATGGAGCTCTTAAAAATAGAAAACTCAAGTTTAATTGCACTGATTCATTTTCTTTAATATGAGAATAATAAAGTTTATTATTCTCATATTAAAGAAAATGAATTATTAGACCGTGATATTTGATATAGAAGAAAATAATTAAGACTAAAGGCTTGGTTAAATCAATACAAGTAACTAGCAGGTCTTTTTTCTTGTAACAAAAAAGGTCTGCTAGGAATAGGTCTCTCAAATAAAAATATTTACTATAACTTTTATACTGCAAATTACATTATAGAAATAATCGATGGATTTTTTTATTATATACATATCCTATTTTTATTTATAAACTTGGTGCAATAATACTTATAAATGATAAGAGAGAATAGAAAATGCAAACGAAGAGATGTAAAATTAAAAAATTAACATTAGATATACTAGAAAAAATGCTATGGGATATATCGTAAATTCTTAGAAGAGAGTAAAACTCACCTCAATATATGGATTATATATTTTGACTTCTATTCTTAAAAGGAATGAACATTAGTATTAAGATATTTTAAATATACGAGTATGAAACAATTATGACTAAGATTGGAAATACTGATCAAATAGTAACTAATGAATACGGTGCATTCCATAATAACTTTTTTAAGATAGATTTTAATAGAAATTTATTAGATAAAGATTATTTAATTTACTATTTAAAATTAATAGAAATTTAAGGCATTATAATTATATATGTAGAAACTACTACAATACCTGGCTTGAAACATATTGACTTCTATAGGATACAAGTATTTTTAACAACTATTGAAGAAGACAAGATGACATATGGAATGTTTATTTCAATATATAATTAAATATAAGAATATGAATATATAAAATAGAAGTTTGAAGAATTTAAGAAGGTTTAATGTAACAATTATTAACAGTAAAAATAAGATGCATATAAACATATAAAATATAATTTAAATACAATATATTGAATTTTAATTTTAAAATATACTATATATTGTGTTTCTTTATATATTATAATAAAATAATAAATAAGTGGAAAAAAGTGACAAATATTTTATTTGTTTATAGTTTATAAAATCGTATTAATAAATAAAATATAATGCAAAAAAATAAATTATTGGTAAAGGGAGAAGTAAATGAGTGTAAAAATAAATAGTTTTATAGAAAAATTTTGTAGAGAAATTAAAGATAATAATGTTGCTATATTTGCAGGAGCAGGACTATCAATACCAGCAGGATATGTTAATTGGTCAGATCTATTAAAACCATTAGCAGAAGAGATTAACATAGATATTACAAAAGAAAATGACTTAGTATCACTTGCACAATATTATAAAAATGAAACTAATAGTAGAAGTGAAATTAATAGAATTATTATCGATGAATTTTCAAATGAAAAAGATTTGACCAAAAATCATGAAATACTAGCACAATTACCAATTTCAACTTATTGGACGACTAACTATGATTCTATGATTGAAGACTCATTAAAAAAATTTGGTAGAAAGCCAGATGTAAAATATACAGTAAATCAGCTTACAACTACAAGACCAAAGAGAGATGCTGTCGTTTATAAAATGCATGGAGATAAAAATCATCCAGATAATGCAATAATACTAAAAGAAGACTATGAAATTTATTCACAAAAGTATGAACCATTTTTAACAGCTCTTTCGGGTGATTTAACATCTAAAACCTTTCTTTTTATAGGATTAAGTTTTACAGACCCAAATTTAGATTATATTCTTAGCAGAGTTAGAATTAGATACGGAGAAAATCAAAGAACCCATTATGCATTTGTAAAATTAGTTGAAGAAAAAGAGTGTGAGTCAGATGTAGATTTTCATTATTTAAAAAGAAAGCAAGAATTATTTATAAATGATTTAAAAAGATATAATATTCAACCATTAATAATTAGTAGTTACTCTGAAATCACTTCAATTTTGACAAAAATTCAAAAATGTATAAATAAAGATAGAGTTTTTATTTCAGGCAGTGCTTGTGAATACGGTGATTATACCGATGAAGAAGCGGATGATTTTATTTATAATCTTAGCAAAAGATTTATTAAAGAAGGTTATAGTATAGTTTCAGGTTTTGGACTTGGAGTAGGAAGCTTGGTGATATCGGGAGCATTAGAAGAAATATATATGAACCAACAGTCTATTAATGAAGATCAACTTTTATTAAGACCTTTTCCACAGAAAACATTAGAAACAGAAAACATACAAGATTTATGGAATAAATATAGAAAAGATATGATTTCTAAAATAGGAATAGCTATATTTCTATTTGGAAATAAGATTTCAGATAATGGCGCAATCAATGCTAATGGAGTATATAAGGAATTTGAAATTGCTAAGGAAGATGATAAGATAATTGTACCAGTTGGTGTTACAGGTTATATGTCTAAAGTTATATGGAATGAGGTTAATGATAATTTTGAAAAATTCTATCCTCAAAGTAGTGAACGATTAAGAGAATTATTTAATAAATTAAATAGTTTAGAAGAAAAAAATTCTATTATAGATATAATAATAAACTTTATTGAGGAAGCAAAAAAATGTTTATATAAATAATTATAGGGAGTGATATAATGGGTCGTAAAATATTTGTATCATATAAATATGCAGATAGCAATGTAAAAAATATAACAGGAAGCATATTTGGAAGTACAGTTAGAGATTATGTAAATAAGATGGAGGAGTTACTAGATGATTCAAATCACATATATAAAGGTGAATCTGATGGTGAAGATTTATCTACGTTAAGTGATAATACAATATGGGATAAGCTAAAAAATAGGATTTATGATAGCACACTTACAATAGTTATGATTTCACCTAATATGAAAGAATTATTTAAAATGGATAAGGATCAATGGATTCCAAGAGAAATATCATACTGTTTAAAAGAGCCATCTAGAGTAAATAAAAATGGTGAACCTGTAAAGAGTAAAACTAATGCAATGTTAGCGATAGTTGTGCCAGATCAAAATAATTCATATAATTACTATACATATAAAAACGATTGTTGCGATTCTAGTTGTAGAATCTTAAAAACTAATACATTATTTGATATTTTAAAAAATAATATGTTTAATTTGAAAGATGCATCTAAAAAATACTGTGATAATGGTTCAACTATATGGTATGGAGATTCTAGTTATGTATCTTCAGTTACTTGGGATGACTTTATCAAAGATATGGACAAGTATATTGATAAAGCCTATGAAATACAAGATAATATTGATAATTATGAGATATGCAAGGAAATCTAATTCAGAAAATTCAAAAAAGTAATTAGAACAGATAATGATATTATAAACAAAAATATAAATAAAAATTTAGTAGGTGAATTTATGCCAGGGAAAGTAAAAAGAAAATATAGTGCAGAGTTAATGAGTTTTAATAAGAAATTAAAGCGTCCAATATATTTTATATCTGAAGTTTTACCAAAGGATTATACGAATGAGGACATTTTAACATATTTTAAAAAGTTTTATCCGTTTGAGTGGAAAATAATATGTCAGAGATATGAAACATATCAACAAAAAGATGAGTTTTTAGTAAAACAAGGTAAAAAAAGAAGATATAAACACCTACCTCCTAGAAAGTATTTTTATTCATTAGCTGTTGTAAGAAATTTAGTATCTGGCAAGCATAGAAAAAACTATAATCAGAATTTTGACCAAGAGATTAGAAATAAAAAACTAGAAGAGTTAGAAAGAAAAAGACTTCATAAAATAGAAAAAAGAAAAGATAAAATAGAAAAAGTTAAAGAAAATCTACAAAGTGTAGAACCATATTTTTTAGATGTTTATATAGCAGCATACCATATAAGAGGTAATACTATAGATGATAAGATAGAGATTTTTAAAGAAATACAAAAATATGATTGTAAAAAATCAAATGAGTTCTTTTCTAAACTAAATGATGCAGAAAAAAATTTACAGATTAGGCAAATGGCTTTTAATCATCTTAATGAAAAGGGGGAATATGTAAAGTTACGAAAAAAACTTAAAGGTAAAAAGAAACCTTATATGACAGAGCGTAGTGATTTTTATATGACTCCAGAGGATTTACTAAAACGACTAAATGAAGATACTATACAAAGCAAAAAAGAATATGATATATTCATATCTCATAGCAGTAAAGATAGTAGCTTAGTAAAGAGAATAATAGTAGCTTTAAATAAACATAAATTAAATTGTTATTGTGACTGGACTAGTGATAATGATTTTTTGAGAAGAGAGCTAGCAAGTAATTTTACTAAAGAGGTCTTAAAGAAAAGGATGAGTCAATCTAAGTATTTTTTGCTTATTAGTACAAAAAACTCTTTAGAGTCAGAATGGGTTAAGTTTGAGAGGGATTACTACTCTTGTAGAAATCCCCAAAATATGCTTTACATAGACATGGATGGTGGAGATATAGGTGGATTACAAAAGTTAATTTATATATATGATAATAATGAAATAATTTGGAAATGAAAACAAAGTCATATTTATATTCGACTCTGATTATTGTAAACTTAAAAAAGTCTACGAGATACAAAATAGTATAGAAAGTTACACTTTACACAAAGAAGTTTAAGAAAGAATAGTATTGCAAATGTATAAGGGGGTGAAGATGTTGTCAAATGAAAAAGTTATAGATTTATCAATGTATAGTAAAGAAAATATCAATCTTCATCTATCTATATTACAAGAGATTATAAAAAGGATGGCCGATAATTCATTTAAGATAAAAGGATGGTCTATTACACTTGTAAGTGCGCTATTAGGTTTATTGATTAGTAATACTAATGTCACATCAAATGATTTATTTATTCTATTAATTCCTATAATAGGATTTGGATTTATAGATGCATATTACTTGAGATTGGAAAGAGTTTTTAGAAATAGGTATGAATCTGATGTAAAAAAAATAAGAGAAGGTAGAATAGAAGAAGTACAACTGTTATCTTTTAGCAGTGATAATACAAAAAGTGAAAAAACTAAATATATAGAGGCTTTACTTTCAAAATCTATTTTGTTGTTATATATACCTTTAATCTTGAGTGTTATATTTATAATATATATATTGAAAAATTAAAAAAGGGAGAATATTATGAGCTTTTTAACTGAAACTGAACTAAGGAAATTAGCAAGAGAAAGTGTTAAACAAAAATACTATTCTTATGATAATATGGAAAAAAAAGCTAGTGAAATGATTTTAGAGTCTAATCAGAAATTGCAGTCAGATAAGTATATGTATAAAATATTCTTATCTCATAGTTTCTCTGATTCAGAGATTGTTCTAGGATTGAAATTATATTTAGAAAATGAATTAAGACTGAGAACATATGTAGATTGGTTGGATTCTCCAGAAATGGATAGAAGTTGTGTAAATAAAGAAACAGCTAAAAAGCTAAGAAAAAATATGAAATATTCTAAATCATTAATATATGCGACTTCTGATAATTCTAGCAAATCAAGATGGATGCCATGGGAATTAGGGTATTTTGACGGATTAAAAAAAGGTAAAATAGCTATATTACCAATAACAGAAAGTGCAAATGATAGTTTTAAAGGAGAAGAGTATTTAGATTTATATGATTTAGTTGAAAAAGAATCTTATCCATATGGAGGATTAAGCAGATCACTAGACAAATCTTTGAGTCTAGTAGTTAAAGGAAAAAAACTTAAAGATTGGATAGAAGAATAAAAAATTAGTGAATGCAAAACATGTACCAGAAAAACTTGTAGTAAAAGTACTATACTTCGATGTTAACGGAAAAAGTGCACAAGAATGTGCTGGCTATGTAATAAAAAGAATAAAAGAATTATCAAAAGAAGTTGGTATACCCGAAAGACTTGAAGAACTAGGAGTAAAGGATATAGATTTAGATTTACTTTCTGAAAATGCAATGAAAGATATATGTGCACCAGGAAATCCAGTTGAATTTACTAAAGAGTAGAGAAAAGATTTATTCTCAGTTATTACTCAACATACATACGTGGAATATATTGTAAAATAAGCAATTTTAGTTTAAAATAAATAAGACAAAACTAGACAAGATTAAGTCTTGTCTTATTTATTTTAGGGGGAGTTTATGAAAAAACACGGGATATTAAGTATTTTTATGGCATTTTGCATCATGCTAGCATCATCATTTATGAATATATCTTCTGCAGCCACAGTAGAATATCTTGATGAATTAACAACAGATGAAATGCTTCTTAGCGAGTTAATATATGACGACTACATTTTAAAACAAAAGTATAATGAAAAAATAAATATAAAAAATTATACAGAATTCTATGATAAATGTAGAGCATATATAGACCGTGGAGATATAATGTATGAAAGTTTAGATCAACTTAATAATAGGTTATCTAAATATACATTAAAAATGGTTGAAAGAGATAAAGTAACAGGTTTTGAGGGAGCTGTTTTTGAAAGAGATTACAATGGAAAAAGACATTTAACTATTGTATTTCGTGGAACAGAAATGGATAAGCTAAATGATTTAGCTACAGATTTCTTAGATGTATTCATTCCAATATTTAAAAACCAAACCAATGTGGCAAAAAAACTAGTAAAAAATGCTATTAAATTAAGTACATCTTCAAATCCTATAGATGAAATATCATTAACAGTTCATTCATTGGGAGGATTTTTAGCACAGTGTGTGGGTGTGGAGATAGCACAAAATAATATTGAAATGTCTAATATAGACTGGTATGCATCAACATTTAATGCACCAGGTTTATGGATGTCTCGTGAAGAACTAAGCAAATCAAAAAATACTTCATCAAAAGAAATAAATGAATATTTAGATTATGTTAATAGTTTAGATAGAAATTTGAAAAGTTATTCTAAAATTAAAAATTACTATATAGATGGTGATATTGTAGGAGAGTATGGTAAACATGTAGGACAAGAATTCAGATATGAAAACCATACATCTAGTTTAACTAAATATCATAGTTTATATAATTTTCACAAGTATGGGAATTGGTACAAAACATCAACTTCAAAAACAATAATTAAAAGTGTTTATGAAAATGATACAGAAGTTAAAGGGAAAGCACCTGCTAATAAGAATGTTGAGTTATACATTAACAATAAAAAAGTAAAATCCATGTATACAAATAACAGAGGAGATTACAAGTTTACTGTTGGAAAACAATCAGCAGGCTCAAAGATTGAGATTAGATTTAAAAACTCATCTGGTAAATATGAATCAACTAGTAAAGCAGTAAAAATCCTTTAAAAGTCAATAAAATTTATTATGGCAAAAAAACAATAACAGGTAAGGCTATTCCTTATTCAAAGGTTGAAGTTTATTTAGAACAAAAAGCAAGTGCAGAAGAGGAAGGAATATTAAGCAAAACTACTGCTGACAAATATGGAAAGTTTACTTTAAATTTACCAAGAACTTATTCAGCAGGAACAAAATTTAAAGTAAGAACATCTAAAGCTTTTTATCCTAGCAAATCAGTAAGTTTAAGTATATCAAAATCAAATATATCAACTTTAACTATAAATAAGTTGTATTCAGCAGCAACAAGCCTTAGTGGAAAAACAACAAGTAATGCAAAAGTTACAGCATACAAAAACAGCAAAAAAATAGGAAGTACTGTAACATCAGATAAAAATGGAAACTTTAAAATTTCTATAGGAAAGCAATTAAAAGGAACTAAAATAAAAGTTGTTGCAAGAAAAAGTAATTATAATGACAAAGAAAGCACAATTACAGTTACTCAATCACCAACTGCAAAATTAAGTGTTAATCCTAAATATTATAATTCAAAGACAATAAGTGGGAAAACAACTCCAGGATCAACTGTAAAAGCTTATGTTTCTAAAAAGCAAGTGGGGAAAACTGCAACAGCAGATAAAAATGGAAATTACAAAATAACTGGAATCAAAAAACAAAGTTCCAAAAAAGTAATAACTATTAAGGCGACTAAGAAAAATTATATTTCAAAAAGTATAAATATAACAGTTAAAGCAGCATCAACTGTGAGACTTCCATTTATATCAAAGGGAAAAGTTGGGTATATGGATGAAACAGGTAGAGTAGCCATAAAACCTCAGTTTAAATATTTCTACAGTGAGATGTATTCCATGATGATGGCAGGTGAATTTTACAACAATAGAGCACAAGTTTACACTTCATCAGGGAAAACAAGATATATAGATACAAATGGAAAGTATATAAATAACTATACTTATGATTATGGATTTGATTTTTCTGAAAATATGGCAGTGGCATATAGAAATGGAAAATTTAGATTTATAAATACAGCTGGAAAAGAGGTTTTCAGTACAAAATATACAGTTAATGGATGTTTTAGAAATGGATTAGTTATGTATAAACACAATGGAAAAAGTGGATATATGGACAAAACTGGAAAGATAGTTATTAAAGCACAATATGCAGATGCTAAAAGTTTTTATAATGGATACGCTTTAGTAGAATTGACTAATGGACAAACTGCAATCATTGATAAAAAAGGAAAAAATAAAACAGAAGGATATAAATTAGGATATTACTTAAATAATCATAGTTATAATCAACCAATAGTATCAGAAGGTATGTTTGCCCTATATGGAGAAGGATATGTTTTTGCAGATATAAACAATCCTAGTAAAATAAAAATATACAATAAGATAGGTTCTTCACTTGCTGGATTTGATGGTGTAGGTATATTTACAAGTGGTTTAGCACCAGTTAAGACTGATGGTAAATGGGGATATATTGACAAAAAAGGTAAGATGGTTATAAAACCGACCTATGATTTTGCTGGAAATTTTGAAGGCAACTATTCTACTGTACATAAGGGTAATTATATTTATGTAATTGATAAAACTGGTAAAATAGTAAGTAAGAAATTTAAATATTCTTATGAGGGTTCTGCTAGAATAGATCATAAACTGATGGCATTTAACAATAGTAGTGGATACAAGTACTATGATTTTAAAGGAAACTTGGTAAAACCTAAGCTTTAAAAGTAAAACATAGATGCATAGATATATGCCATAATTAAGATAATAAAAATAGCTAAAGTCTAATAAGGCTTTAGCTATTTTTAGTACTATTCGTCTAAAAGTTGAATTGTATATCCATCAGGATCATTTACAAAGAAAAATCTTATATCTGGCATAGGAGTTATTGGACCTACAACAGGTATATTTTTAGATTTTATTTTTTCAACCAAATCATCTAGTTGTTTAAAAGCAATACCGATAGAAACACCATTACCTAAGTTTTCCTTAGATGCAGTTGAGATAGGTATTAGCTCGATTTTAGCATCATCATCTTCACCAAGCATGACTATTTGGTGATTTCCCCCTTCAATGACTCTAGCTATTTTCATTCCTAACAAATCTTTATAAAACTTTAAGCTATTATCTAGATTAGTTACTTGTATAGTAGTCCATTGGAATTTCATATGTACCTCCTAAAAATTTTTATATTTAATTATGTATTTGAAAACATAAATATTAAGGCATATGAGATATTTCATAAAACTAGCAATATATTATATGCCAAATACTTATCTTGACTGTTCAATAACATACTTCATATTGTCAGTTTTGTAATAAGATATAAAGTATTCTATAGGAAACTCAACCCCATCTTTTTGTCCATAAGTAGTTGTATTAAATAATAGAAGAGGATGGCCATCCTCAACTTCTAGCAACTCACTTATTTCATCCTTAGATGAAGCAGCTTCAATAACTTGAGTAGCTCTAGTAATTTTTATATTATAGAAATTCTCCAATACATTATATAAAGAATTCCCTGCAAAGTCGAAACACTCAATATTTGAAAATTCCTTATAAGGAAGATATGCTTTAGTCAAGCATAGAGGCTTTTCATCAGCGTAATATACTCTTTCTAAGACAAAAATATTTTCATTTTCTAATAAATCAAGCTTTTCGCAAATTTCATAACTACCTTTTTCTACAGCTGTTTTAAGTAGTTTTCTAGAAGGTTTCTTACCTTGATTAGTAATTTCTTCTGTATAACTATGTACCGTATTAAGATTTTGTTTTGAAGTATTTTTATTTACAAAACTGCCTTTACCAGAAACCTTATATACATACCCTTCTTTAACAAGTTCATCAATTGCTCTTCTGACAGTTATTCTACTAACATTATAAGAATCAATAAGCTCTCTTTCTGAAGGCAATGGCTGGTGAGGCGCTAGTTCATTGTTGTTAATCTTTTTTATAATATCATTTTTAATAATATAGTATTTTGGTAATACCCTATCCATAATTTTACCTCTTTTATATTGTATTTATATAATTTTATTATATCAATATACGATAATTATGTCTAATAGAAGGCTATGTAGGATAATAGTATTTAAAATTCGCTTCGCTTGAGCGACGTGTCGGCGAAACACTTTAAGCCACTGCGTGGACGCCATGAAATTTCAGTCAACTCCGTTGCTCAAAATTTACTTTTTTATAAACTTACACATCTTGAAATTACTTATATATACAGGTTATCCATAAAATTTATGAAATTATAATTTCCTAGTAAGTGAAAAATATGCAATTAATGTGCATTTTTATAAAAATAAGTCTAATAGTGTCTAACTTTTATAAAAATGTGTTGACACGAAAACGTTGCTTTAATATAATTAGAGTACAACAATATATAACAAGTTGTTATATCAATAATACAAAATGTAATACAACATAGATAATATGGTATGAAAATAGGAGGGAATATGATAAATAAGATAGCAGGAGCAATATATGGTATGGCATTAGGAGATGCAATGGGAATGCCACCAGAGCTATGGAGTAGGAAAAAAACAAAAGAGTTTTTTGGAGAAATAAAAGAATTTTTAGATGGACCAAAGGAAAATGATGTAGCATGCAATTACACAAAAGGTCAATTTACAGATGACACAGCTCAAGCACTAGTTATAATTGATTCTTTAATAGATACAAATTTTATTCCTAGTCAACTTGATATAGCAACTAAATTATTAGAGTGGGCAGATAGAGAAAATGCTTTTGAAAATAATATATTAGGGCCTACATCTAAAGCAGCATTGAATGGTTTTAGAGAAAATAAAGATACAAAATCTATTACAGACGCAGCGCAAAGTAACGGTTCTGCCATGAGAATAGCTCCAATAGGATGTTTATTTTCATCAGACAAGAAAAAGGAATTAGTTGACTATGTTTATGAGATATCAAGAACTACTCATAGTAGTGACATTTCCATAGCAGGTGCAGCAATGATTGCTATGGCAGTAAGCTCATCTATGGAAAATGATGATTTTGATAAAGTAATGGAAGATGTATATGAAATAGAAGAATATGCTCTAAGTTTAGGATGTGAAACTATTAATCCATCAATAGCAGCTAGAACAAAACTAGGTGTTGAGTTAGCTAACAAATATGAAGGTAATGATGATGAATTTTTAGAGAATATATACAACATAATAGGTGCAGGAGTAATAATAAGTGAGTCAGTACCAGCGGCATTAAGTATAGCTTATTATGCAAAAGATCCTAATAAATGTAGTATATTATGTGCTAATTTAGGTGGAGACACAGATACAATAGGAGCAATGGCTTGTGCTATATGTGGAGCATTTACTGGTTTTGACAAAATAAATAAGGAATATGTGGCTGACTTAGATAAGAATAATGATATAAATCTACAAAAGTATGTGGACATTTTATTAGAAAGAAGGGAAGCATAAATGAAAACATTGGTGCTAGGGGCAGCAATAGTAGATAAAATAATGAATATTAATATGCTACCCAAAAGTGGAGACGATATTGTTGCATCTCAGGAAATTACAACAGTAGGTGGATGTGCTTACAATGTGGCTAATATACTTAATAATTTAGAAGTCGCTCATGATTTAGTAGTTCCTGTAGGATGTGGCATGTATGGTCACACCATAGAAAAAGATCTTTTAAATAATGGATATGAAATTTTTATAAAAGATGAAAATACTGATAATGGATACTGTTTATGTTTAGTAGAAAATAGTGGCGAGCGAACTTTTATAACAGTACAGGGAACTGAATGTGAATTTAAAAAAGAATGGCTAGATAATCTAGACACAAATAAATATAACAAAGTATATATATCAGGATATGAATTAGAAGGAAAAAGTGGAGGAGTAATAGTAGAGTTTCTGGAAAAAAATACACATATGGAAATATATTTTGCTCCAGGACCAAGAATCACATACTTAGATAAAGATATTATGAATAGAATTTATAATTTATCTCCAATAATTCATTTAAATGATAAAGAAGCTAGTGAATACACTAATAAAAGTGATTTACATCAAGCTATAGAAGAAATACATGAAAAAAGCAATAATAGTGTGTTTATTACCTTAGGTCCTAAGGGAGTATTATACAAAGAAAAAAATAATGATCCTATTATAGTAGAAGGATATAAGGCAAAAGTAATAGATACAATTGGAGCAGGAGATAGTCATATTGCAGGAATTATAGGCGCAAAATCAATGGCATATGACAATATATCAGTTTGTAAAATTGCAAACAAAATTGCAGCTAAAGTAGTAGCAACAAAAGGACCAAAATTAGAAAATAAGATAAATATAGAGGAGATATAAGATGGAAGTTTCACAAAATAAAAAAACATTTTTAAATGACTGGACTATGTTTGAAAAAATGTGGTTAATAATATCAACAATTACGATGATAGGATTAAGTATTATATGGAAAGATTCTGCGATGGCTTTAATAAGTGGAGTTACAGGAATTATAGGAGTTGTATTATGTGCAAAAGGTAAAGTATCAACTTATATATTTGCAACAGTAAACGTAGCACTTTATGCAATAATATGTTACCAAAATGCTTTATACGGTGAAGTAATGTTAAATGCACTTTACTTTATTCCAATGAATATTATAGGATTTTTATTATGGAACAAGAGAAAAGATGACGATGGAAATGTTGAAGCTAAAGCATTAACAAAAAATCAAGTAATAATATTATTTATAGGTTTAGGAATAGCTATATTCTTATATTACCAATTATTAAAATCTCTAGGTGGAAATCTTCAACTTATAGACTCAATAACTACAGTTACATCAGTTGTTGCCTTAATATTACAAGTAATGAGATACAAAGAGCAATGGTTAGTGTGGATACTTGTTAATCTTGTTTCTATATTAATGTGGGTAATGTTATTAAATACTCCAGAAGGTAGCGTTACGATGATAGTAATGTGGGCTGCATACTTAATAAACTCTATATATGGATATGTAAACTGGAGTAAACTAAGTAAAAAAGAAGCTTAATATTATATAATTAAAAAGTTTATAGAAATTTTAGTGATAAAAAATATATAAAAATTAAATAAAAGAAATAGCTACTATGAAATCATTAATATAGTAGCTTTATTTCTAACAAGAACGTTTTCACTATGGAAAATATTGATATATATTCTTTTATGCTATAATTTGATACAATGTAAAAGAATATTACTTATTGAAGGGAAGAATGTCATGGCAGAAACAACAAATATATTACAATGGACTTTTGTAAGTGAATGTCCGATACCAGAAGATGTAGAAGAGGTATTAGTACCTGGAGAAACAGCTGTTGCAGCATACAAAACATTTAGGGATAGTGCAATTTTTACTAACAAAAGATTAATAGTAAGAGATGCACAAGGATTAACAGGTAAAAAAGTAGAAATCTATTCTTTACCATATTCATCAATAAACATGTGGTCAACTGAAAATGCAGGGAAACTATTTGATTTAAATGCAGAAGTTGAATTATGGACAAGAGCAGGTCATATAAAAATAAATCTACAAAAAGGTGTAGATATTAGAGAATTTGATAGACTAATAGCACAAGCAGTATTTAAATAGAAAAAATGTAAAATAAGTCAAGTCATTGTAATGACTTGACTTATTTTAATTGTAAGGAAATTATATCAAAATCCTGTATTGAACAAAGGTGGGTATCTTGCTAAAAAACAAGATAAAATAGTTGTTATATATTAACAAATATATAATAGAATAATTAATAAAAATATATTTCAAAAAAATGTGTAAATTATTTGAAAATGGCATATAATTAAATATGTAGTAAAAAAATAAAATAAAAGCCTTATAAAAAGGTTAAGGAGAATTATTAAATGACAAACGGAACAGTAAAATGGTTTAACAATGACAAAGGATTCGGATTTATATCAGTAGAAGGTGGAGATGATGTATTTGCACATTTCTCAGCTATAAAAAGTGATGGATACAAGTCATTAGAAGAAGGACAAAAAGTTAGTTTTGACATAGTTCAAGGTGCTAGAGGACCTCAAGCAGAAAATATAACTATATTATAATACATATATAGATTGTATAGAAAAAAGACCCATTGGGTCTTTTTTTAGTATGTAATTTAAAAAAGTACCATTATGGGTATAATTATAAATAACTAAAAGATATTTATAAAGAGATAAATATTAATTTATAAATGGGGAGGAATAAAAATGGATTTAAAAGAAATAATGCAATATGATAATTTTGTAGTAGCAGGAGATACTTTAAATGAAGAAAAATACGCATATAAAATAAAACATGAATTAATAGATAATGGTTATAAAGTGTACTCTGTAGGAAAAGAATTAAAATCTTTAAATGATATAGAAGAAGAAGTAGACATACTTGATTTATGTATAAATCCTCCAGCAGGATTAAAATTATTAAAGGAAAATAAGAAAAAATTTAAGGGAGTAATAATTCAACCAGGAGCTGGCAGTGAGGAAATCACAAAGTTTTTGGATGAAAATAATTATAACTACATGGATGGATGTTTATTAGTAGGCATTAGACTTTATCCCAAAAATGTAACTAAAATGTATAAAAAATAAAAAATGTGTTTATAATCAAACTATACTACTTAATATTATTTTAGTGTATTTATACAATATATTCATATACTCCTTATTATAGCCTTGAGTTCGGATTTCAAGGCTATTTTTTATTGTAAATTGGTAAATAATGTAGTACCAGGATTTGAAAACTGTGTAATATTAATACTATCATCACCCAAATTAGGTGCGAGCTTTGTAGACTACATAATAACAATGAGGGAAAAAGGAAGAACAACAAAAGGATTTGGTGTATATGCATATTGGACTCCTACAGAAACTATGAATTTGGAAAATATAAATACCAACCATTGGAAGGTTATGAACTTTCATATATCTATTCAAAAGACTGCAATAGGGATGTTATATTATAGAATTTTTTATGTATAATAGAATAATTCAATTAAAAATAAGTGGAATATCTCACTTGATACGCCACTTATTTTTTACTAGATAAGATATTACTCACCCAAATATATCTTACATATATAATTTGAACATTTAAATTCAACTTAATAGACAATTTATAGAATCATTTAGAAATACAAGTGTATCTCGTCCTTTACCCTTACTTTTTGACTCATAAAGTGCCTTGTCACTATATTTATAAAGCTCATTATAGTCTGTTGTTTTCTCATTAAATATACAACACCCAAGACTAATATTTATATGCTCATTGTTAATAGAAGAAATTTTTATTGCCCTTATTTTTTCATATAAATTGTCTATAGCTTTTTTGTATTGCAATTCGTCTACGCAGCCAACGCTATATATAATAAATTCATCTCCACCCATTCTAAAAAAAACATCATTATTTGATAAACATGTTCTAGTAACATTTGCAATTTCTTGCAATACTTCATCCCCGCAACTGTGTCCATAAGAATCATTAATATGTTTAAAATTATCAATATCAAAAATACAAAATGCTCCGTATACTTTCTGGTTAATTAGTTTAGTTATTTTTTCTGCACCTATTCCACGGTTATATATACCTGTAAGAGGATCAATCTCGGATTTTTCACGAACTTTTATGTAATTTTCAACATTTTCGAGTCTATCTTTTAAAATGAAAAAATTCACTCCAATTGCCAAGATATAAAATGCTACTATATCAATAAAATCTTCCATAAACAGATCAAAATCCTTTGCAATATAACAACATATACAATAGACTAGGGCAATTATTGTAATATATAAAAATATTCTCCAGGGCTTATCTAATATGAACAGTGGCAAAACACATATAAAAATCATAATAGTTATTGATGGCTCAGTTGTATCTAAAAAGGTTCCTATTAAGATTGCCATAATCATAACAGGAGTCACTGCAATATAAAATATAAGTGTAATATGCTTTATATTTTTTTTCTCAATAACTTTTTCCAAATAAATCATACAAATAAAATAACAAGCGAATATAAGAAACTCCATATTAAATGTGATGATTTTTTTTAATAATAAACTAAATAGAAGCATTGCTATGGAAATAGATAGGCCAACAATAGAAAAATGTCGAAAGCTTTTATAATTTCTAGTTCTAATCTCATCTAAGTATAAATGTGAATTTTCAGCTAGAAAATCCTTCTTAAGTTTTTGAAACATTTTTTTATCTTCCCTTTTTAAATTTATTTTAGTTTATATACATTTTACCTTAAAAATATAGTAAGTCAAGTAATTGAAAATGGTTGACTACAATGATTATTGATAAAGTTCTTGAAAATTTATATAAATAAAAAATTAAATAGAAAGCTATTTAAATATTTAAATTATTAAAGATATATTACTTTTAAATAAATATATTATTTAAATTATAGAAAATAAATTGAAAAAAATATAGATTATAAGTAAAATAGAGTAAAATAAATGGGAGTATCAAAGTACTACGTATTTGGTGTACAGTATGGTGACGCTATGAGTGGTTGTAATTATCTAGTAGATAAACAAATATTTGAAGTTTATTTGTATTATCTAGGTGATGAATTACAAAAAGTTAATTAGTAATAAATAGGGGGGATAAAGCATGAATATAACAGTAAACGACTGCTTACAACTACCTATAATGTCAGCGGCAACTGTAGTAGCAGGCAGCGGTGGACTAAACAAAAATGTATTAGGAATATCAGTTTTAGAAACAAGTAAAACAATTTTAAATAGTGATAGCTATAAAGGATTTGGGGGAGAGTTAGTAGTTACAGGATTTATATCATGCTATGATGATATAGAAAGTATGTTGAGATGTGTAGAGCTATTTGCAAAAGGAGGAGATTCTGGCCTGATAATATTTTATGTTGGCATTTATCTAAAAGAAATACCCAAAGAAGTATGCGAACTAGCTGATAAATTAGATTTTCCAATAATAATGATGCCTAAAAATACAGATGCTATTCCGTATTCTTATGTGATTTATGAAGTAATGCAGCTTATTTTTCAGAAGAAACTAGAGGCAAATGCATGGAGAAAAAATAGTCATGAAATAGATGCAGAATTTGTACAATCTATTTTAGATGAAGATCGAATGTCACTTCACAGATTATCTTTTTATATAGATGATTATCCAGAAGATATTAGATATATGAGATATGTTTATATAGAAGAGTCATTTTTGAAAAAAGGTGAATTACTAGATAAAATCAGAAGGTTTTATAAAGATAATAATATTAAGGCTTATATAGGAATATATAAAAACTCAATTGTTATTTTAATATCAAAGAAAAGTAGTTTAATAAGCGATGAAATAGACAAATTATATGAATATATAGATGATATTTATGAGAGACCAATTATATCACACCTAGATAAATTAAATTCTCTAGAAGATATAATAAGTGCATATAAATTATGTGCATTTACAATGAAAGAAATAAAATTTATATTTAAAACTAAAAAATATTTTAATAGACATGAGTTATTATTTACAGAACAATGTATTAATTTAATAAAAGACGGAGAAAGTGACATACAATATTATTTATCAATAGTAAATAAAGTTGAAAAAAGCGATAAAAATTTATATGAAACATTAGAGTCTTATTTAATAGATTACAATACTAATATTATAAAAACCTCAGAAAATATGTTTCTACATAAAAATACAGTTCAATATAGATTGAATAAAATTAAAGAAGCTATAGGAAGTGATATATTTGAATTTCCAGCAATAAATCAATTGACTATAGCAATAGCAATAAAAAGAATTCGAAATAATAGATAGAAAATAATAGCTAGAAAAATATATAGGTTCAATGAAATAAAAATAATCTTGTTTTTTTATACAAAAAAACAAGATTATTTTTATTTTTTGCACAAAAGAATTTTCAAAAATTTCTGTTATAATTGATACTATTAAATTAAAATTCACAAAAGGGGATGTTTATTATGGAAAATCAATCAGTAGAAAATTACGCATTAGAGCAAGTTCCTGATGATATGAAACGTGGATGGAAATCCATATTTTGTGTATTAGTTGCAATAGGTGTGGATTTATCATCTGTAATTTTAGGAGCGGAACTTGCAAATAGTATGCCGCTGGACAAAGCAATACTTTCAGTAGTGGTTGGTTCTTTTTTGTCAGCAATTTTGTATACATTATGCTCATTAGTAGGTTCGTCTACTAGCTTATCCACGTCAATGATAACAAAATATGTATTTGGAGATATAGGCGCAAAAATATTTTCTCTTGCCATAGGTATATCTTTACTTGGATGGTTTGGTGTACAAGTTGGATTTTTCTCAGAAAATGCTAGTTTGTTATTCAATAATTTTAATATAAATATTGATGTTAGAATTCTTAGTCTAGTTGGTGGGTTATTAATGATGAGTACAGTTATTTATGGATATAGAGCAATGGAAAAGTTAAGTGTTTATTCAGTACCATTATTATTAGCACTTATGTTTTTAACAATACTCTTAGGATTTAAAGCAAATGGCATTCCAACTATAGAAGCTAATATGGAACAAACTATGACTTTTGCGCAAGGTGTTTCTTTAGCTGTAAGTATAATAATTGTTGGAGCAATAATATCACCAGATATAAGCCGTTGGGCAAAAAGTAGAAAAGATTGTACATTAGCAAGTTTCTTTGGAATTCTATTTGGAAATAGTTTTATGATTATAGTTTCCATAATTCTTGTAAAATGTATGGGAACATCAGAAATAATGAATATATTCTTAGCACTAGGATTGGCTATACCAGGAATGATAGTTTTAACATTAGCTCAATGGACAACAAATACAAGTAATATTTATTCATCAGCATTGAGTATTGCTTTAGTAGTTAAAAATATATCTCAGAAAAAATTAACAATAATCTTAGGCTTAATAGCAACATTATTAGCTGTTTTAGGAATATATGAAGGGTTTATAAATTTTTTAAATATATTAGGAATAGTGGTGGCACCTGTTGGTGGGGTATACATAGCAGAGTACTATATAGTTAAAAAGGCTTTTAAAAATATAGAAGATGAATCAAGTGTAAATCCTATAGTTACACGATCTATAGTAGCATGGGTAATAGGTATAGTAATAACAACACTTTCAACTTACGGGTTTATTACATTAAGTACAATATCACCTCTAGATGGTTTTATTACAGGATTTATAGCACAAGCAATAATAGGTAAATTATCAAAATAAGGAGTGAAATAATGAGACTATTAACAGAAGAAAGTATAGAGAAGATTGCAATAGGAGCAGCTGTATTAGGAACAGGGGGTGGAGGTGACCCATATGTAGGAAAGTTGTTAGCCAAACAAGCTATAAAAAAATATGGACCAGTTAAACTTATATCTATTGAAGAATTAGAAGATGATGCCCTTGTAGTTCCTGTTTCGGGAATGGGGGCACCAACTATTACTATAGAAAAGCTTCTTTCTGAAGTTGAATTAACTGCTCCACTGGAAAAGATGGAAGAATTATTAAATAAAAAAGTTGATGTTATTATCCCTATAGAAATAGGGGGGATAAACTCATTAATGCCAATTGCAGTGGCAGCTCAAAAAGGATTGCCAATATTAGATGCAGATGCTATGGGAAGAGCCTTCCCAGAAGCACAAATGGTTACATTTTATTTGGCAGGATATAAAAGTTCACCAGTAACCATGGCAGACGAAAAAGGTAATACAGTAGTAATTTATCCTAAGGATGGAATTTGGGCTGAAAGATTGGCTAGAACATTAACTATAGAAATGGGAGGAAGTTCTTCTGTGTCTGACTATGCCTTAAGTGGAAAGCAAGTAAAAAGTGCTGTCGTAGAAAATACCTTAACCATAGCAGAAAATATAGGCAAAACTTTAATGGAAAATAGATCTAATGCTCAAGTAGGCATTAATAAAATGTTAGAAGACTTAAAAGGATATAAATTATTTGAAGGAAAAATAGTTGATATAAAAAGAGAATTAAAAGGTGGATTTACAAGAGGTCATGCTTATTTTAAAGGCATAAATGAATATGCAGGAGATTATACAATACTTTTCCAAAATGAGCATTTAATTGCAAAGAAAGATGATGAAATCTTATGTACTACGCCAGATTTAATAGCAGTATTAGATTTAGAGACAGGTATTCCAATAACTACAGAAAGAATGAAATATGGTTCAAGAGTAGTTGTGGTAGCTTTTCCTTGTAATTATCAATGGAGAAGTGAAAAAGGATTAGAAGTAGCAGGACCTAAATATTTTGGATATGAAGTAGATTATGTACCAGTAGAAAAAATTCAAGGAAAATAATTTGTGGGAGGAATATTTGGAATGTATCGTATAGGAATTGACGTTGGAGGAACAAACACAGATGCGTGTATATTAGATAAAGATTTAAATGTAGTTAATTCTGTAAAAATGCCAACTACAGATGATGTGGAAAGTGGAATATACAACTCATTAAAAAAAGTTTTAGAAGAAAGTAAAATAGATTCTTCTTTAATAAAATATGTTATGCTTGGAACAACTCATTGTACAAATGCAATAGTAGAAAGAAAAAGATTAAATAACGTAGCTATGATAAGGATAGCAAAACCAGCAACAGTTGCAATAAATCCGTTTATTGATTGGCCAGAAGATTTAAGACAAAAAGTTGAATTAGACTCTATAATAGTATCAGGCGGATATGAATTTGATGGAAGAATAATCTCTGAATTATGTAAAGATGAAGTAGTAGAATTTTGTGAAAAAGTAAAAGGAAAAGCAGAAAGTGTTGCTATAAGTGGTGTATTTTCACCAGTAAATAATGAGCAAGAAAAACAAGTAGCGAAATGGGTTAGAGAGGTTTTAGGAGAGGATATTCCAATATCTCTATCTAATGAAATTGGAAATGTGGGAATTTTAGAAAGAGAAAATGCAGCTATTTTAAACTCGGCATTATCAAAAGTAGGAAAAGATGTTTCCCTTGGATTAAAAAAATCTTTACATCAATTAAATATAGATGCACAAATTTATTTTAGTCAAAATGATGGAACTTTGATGAATTTAGAATACACAGTTAAATACCCTATATTTACTATAGGATGTGGTGTTACAAACTCCATAAGAGGAGCATCATTTTTATCTAAAGTAAAAAATGCCGTAGTGTTAGATGTGGGTGGTACAACTAGTGATTTAGGTATTTTACAAAATGGATTTCCAAGAGAATCAGCCATAGCAGTAGAAGTTGGTGGAGTACATACAAACTTTAGAATGCCTGATATTATATCCATAGGTCTGGCAGGAGGAACTTGTGTAAAAGGTGATATAAATTCTTTTAAAATAGGGCCAGAAAGTGTGGGTTATAAGATAACAGAAGAAGCCTTAGTATTTGGAGGAAATACACTAACTCTATCAGATGTAGCTACAAAATTAGGAAGAGCTTTTGGTGATAAAATAAATAATGTATCTGATTTAGATATAAAATATTGTGAATTGATACAAGAAAAAGTTAAAACTACACTTGAAGACTTAATAGATCAAATGAAAACTAATCAAGATGATGTGGACTTAGTATTAACTGGTGGAGGAAGCATAATTGTACCAGAGAAACTACAAGGAGTTAAAAATATAATTATACCACCACATTATAATGCAGCCAATGCCATAGGTGCAGCTCTTGGTCAAGTAAGTGGTGATGTTGAAAAAGTATATAGTTTAGATAAAATATCAAGAGAAGATGCTATAAACGAGGTAAAAGAAGAAGCAATAAAAAAAGCTCAAATGGCAGGGGCCAAGCTTGATAGTATATCTGTATTATTTATTGAAGATGTACCTTTAGCTTATCTTCCTGGAAATGCCATAAGAATAAAAATAAAAGTTGTAGGAGATTTAGTATAAATAAAAAACTCTATTTTAGCTATATAGTTAGAATAGAGTTTTTCTAGTGACTAAATATTTAATTTATTTATAGCAACAGGAATATACAATTAATTATTATATTACAATGAATTACTCATAGATAGACACTACAATTTTATAAAATTGTAAAGGTTTTATTGTTTAGCTCAATAATACCATCATTTTTCATATTAGATAATTCTCTCATTAGAGAAGATCTGTTTACACCTAAATATTCAGCAAATTTTGATTTACTAAAAGGTATTTTAACTTTATTAGAACTATATTTTTCAGATTCATAAGCTAAAAATGTCATTATTTTTTCACGAATATTTTTCTTTGATAAAATTTCTAGTTTATTTATTAATAGCATATTGTTTTCAACAATCTCATTAAGAAGATTTTCTCTAAATAATAACCTACAAGCGCAAGTATTCTTACAATTATCAGTGCTATATTTTTTATGAAAAGGGAGGCATAGAATTTTACAGTCACTAGAACATCTATAAGTGTATGGACTTATGGATGGTTTATCTAAAACTATTTGTTCACCGAAGAAATTTCCTTCATAAATATCTAACATATATGTATTATTTCCTAAAATATCTATTTTTTCTATGGAGACACTTCCTGAAATTATTATGCATAGAGAGTCTACTTTATTTCCTTGTAAAAAAACAATTTGATTTTTATCATAGAATTTATAATATGCCCCACAGCACTTTAAAAGATGCTCCAAATGTTCTAAAGGGAATTTTGAAAAAATATTAAGTTTAGTAAGTGTATTCATGTCTTTATATACATCAATCATTATATTACCCCCCTTATTTATTTTAATATCTTATTAATTTAAATATTATCTTAAATTTCTTAAAAAAACATCAAATTTCTCAAAATAATTTATAAAAGTGTTGCATTTGCAACATATAAGCTAAGATAATTGGATTACTATTAATATTAAGTAAGATTACTTTGAAAAGTTAATTTTAAAATTTAATAAGAAAATAATATCTAGCCCGAAGGCTGAATAAATTTGTTATGAAGACGCTAATTTGAAAGCGTCTTTTTTTGTTGTGAGGAGGGGTTAAATGCAGTTAGATAATATTTAAATTAATAAGATATTAAAATAAATAAGGGGGGTAATATA
>OKWN01000220.1_pt1 | contig 41639 bp, 41 predicted proteins | sample 1607151 | NCBI WGS metagenome assembly OKWN01 (sample SAMN07501046, study PRJEB24779) | human gut metagenome | isolation source: stool | host: human infant | place: USA: Pittsburgh, PA | reverse complement strand
AAATCAGCGTAGTAGAGCCCACTCAACCACTGCGTTTTGCTCGACAATCCAAAGATGATTGAGAGGCTAGGACTTTTGTCCCAGCCTCATTTTTTATAGTTATTAACGAAACAAGATGTTTGTTATATATTGAAACGACTAAAGGCTTAGTCAAAGTAAAGTAAGTCTTTGCTGGTTTCAGTGAAGAGTCCAAATCCGTCTTTTGTGACATAACCACAATCTTCGATACGGACACCGACTTTACCTGGAATATAGATTCCTGGTTCGACTGAGAAGCACATGCCTTCTTCAAGCACCATGTCATTTCCTTCCATAATAGAAGGAAATTCATGCACGTCCATTCCGATCCCGTGTCCGAGGCGGTGGTTGAAGTATTCACCATAGCCAGCTTTTTCGATGACGCTCCGTGCAGCACGGTCGACGTCATGTGCTGTTACACCTGGTTTGATCATGTCAATGGCTGCTTGTTGAGCTTCTAACGTCAAGTGGTAGATTTCTTTTTTGAAATCATCTGGTTTCCCAACAGCAACGGTACGAGTCATATCTGACGCATAACCATTTACCATACAGCCAAGGTCAAAGAGCAAGAGAGCATCGTTTTCGACTTTGTTGCTTCCAGGAATTCCGTGTGGGTTAGCTGCATTATTTCCAGTCAAGACCATGGTTTCAAAGCTCATTTCATAACCCAAGCGTTTGATACCAAAGTCGATTTCTGCTACGATATCAGTTTCTGTTTTATCCAGTGAAATGGCGTCGAATCCCATATTGACAGCCTTATCTGCATATTGACCAGCCACCAACATTTTTTGGATCTCATCAGCAGATTTGATCAAGCGCATGCGGTTAATCCGTGGTGTCAAGTTGGTAAATGTTGCTTTTTCAAAGACAGTACGCAAGCCATTGTATTTGGTAAGGATCAAGTTATCATATTCAAGTGCAACGGTTTTGGCATCTGGTTTTGCGATAGCCCCTTTAATCTTTTCCCATGGGTTTTCAGAATCCACATAGCCAACCACTTGGAAATCGACAACTGCAGTCGCCCGTTCCACTTCAAGGGCAGGAACGAAGAGAAGTGGTTCGTGGTCTGTGTAAACGAACAAGAAGAGTTGACGTTCGTGGGGATCACTGTAAAATCCAGTTAGGTAATTGATGGTGACAGGATCGGATACAACAGCGACATCTGTTTTTTCAGTTTCAAGAAAATCGACGATTTGATCTAATTTAGACATAATGCTACCTTCTTTCTATGGATCTATTTTGTCAAATTTTCCCCAAAAAAGCAAGAGTTTACAAAATTTTACCAAAATACTTGAAAGTGTTTACAATCCATGATAAAATAGGATTAATTAGAGAGTGAAAACGAAATTTTCAATAATGAAAGGAAATCTTATGAATACAGACGATACAGTAACGATTTATGATGTCGCCCGTGAAGCAGGGGTTTCAATGGCAACCGTTAGTCGTGTAGTGAATGGAAATAAGAACGTTAAAGAAAATACACGTAAAAAAGTATTAGAAGTGATCGAACGCTTGGATTACCGTCCAAATGCTGTTGCACGTGGTCTTGCCAGCAAGAAAACCACAACAGTCGGTGTTGTGATTCCAAACATTACCAACAGCTATTTCTCTACCTTGGCTAAGGGGATCGATGACATTGCTGAAATGTACAAGTACAACATCGTCCTTGCAAATAGCGATGAAGACGATGACAAAGAAGTTTCAGTAGTAAACAACCTCTTTTCAAAACAAGTGGATGGGATCATTTTCATGGGCTATCATTTGACAGAAAAGATTCGTTCAGAATTTTCACGCTCTCGGACCCCAGTTGTCCTTGCTGGGACAGTGGATGTTGAACACCAATTACCAAGTGTCAATATCGACTACAAGCAAGCGACTGTGGATGCTGTTACACAGTTGGCAAAACACAACAAGAAAATTGCTTTTGTAAGTGGCCCATTGGTGGACGATATCAATGGAAAAATCCGTTTGGCTGGCTATAAAGATGCTTTGAAAGCGAAAAAATTGAGCTATAGCGAAGGGCTTGTCTTTGAATCGAAATACCGTTATGATGAAGGTTACAACTTGGCAGAACGCATCATTGCGTCAAAAGCAACAGCTGCTTTTGTGACAGGTGATGAATTGGCTGCAGGTCTCTTGAATGGCTTGTCTGATCACGGTATCAAAGTACCAGAAGACTTTGAAATCATTACTAGTGATGATTCACAAGTAACACGTTACACGCGTCCAAATCTATCAACGATTGGCCAACCCTTGTATGACCTTGGTGCGATTAGTATGCGTATGTTGACCAAGATCATGCACAAAGAAGAGTTGGAAGAACGCGAAGTGTTGTTGTCTCATACGATCAACCAACGTGGAACGACGAAAAAATAAGGATTAGTAGACTAGAGTCTCGACTTGGGAAGACGTGTTTACTAGTCTGAGAGGTTAGAACAAAACTGTTCTAGCCTCTTTTTTATACTAGAAACAGGTAGAGACTTGCTGGGCACTCTTTATTTCGGTATAATAGAAGGTATGAAAGTTTTACTGTATTTAGAAGGAAAATCCGTATTACAAAAATCAGGAATTGGTCGAGCCTTGCAGCACCAAATGCATGCGCTTGATTTGGCTGGGATTCCGTATACGACAGATATTTTAGGGGATTATGATGTGGTGCATATCAATACCTATGGCCCACGGAGTTTCCTTTTGCTCCATGCAGCAAAACGTCGTGGAAAGAAAGTCATCATGCATGGTCATTCAACCCGTGAGGATTTTGAAAATTCCTTTATCGGGTCTAACTTTTTTGCGCCCTTGTTTGGAAAGTATTTGGCTCACATGTACCAAAAGGCAGACTATGTGATCACGCCATCTGAGTATTCCAAACATCTGATTCAGTCTTATGGGGTGACAACACCGATTATCGCGGTCTCCAATGGGATTGATTTGGAAAAATACAAGAAGGATCCGAAAAAAGAAGAAGTCTTTCGCAAGCATTTTAATATTCAAGAAGGCCAAAAGGTTGTTATCTGTGCGGGGCTTTATTTTAAACGCAAAGGGATTGAAGATTTCGTAGAAGTGGCCCGTCGCATGCCGGATGTGCGTTTTATTTGGCTTGGTTCTATCAATAAATGGATCATTCCGCGTAAGATTCGTCGCTTGGTGGAAAAGGATCATCCTAGTAATGTGGAATTCCCTGGCTATTTCAAGGGAGCGGTCTTCCAAGGGGCTATGACGGGTTCAGATGCTTTCTTCTTCCCATCTTATGAAGAAACGGAAGGAATCGTTGTTTTAGAAGCTTTGGCTAGTCATCAGCATACGGTCTTGCGGGACATTCCCGTATACAATGGCTGGATCGACGAGAGCTCATCTGAATTGTGCCACAATGTGGATGAATTTGTGGATTCCTTGAACAAGGTCTTGAACGGACAAGTAGATAAGCGGGAGGCTGGCTACAAGGTTGCTGAGAGTCGTTCGATCGACTTAGTGGCTCATCAATTGGTCGATGCCTATCAAACAGTTTTGGAGATGTAAGATGCGTGTAGGATTATTTACAGATACCTATTTCCCGCAAGTTTCGGGAGTGGCGACCAGCATTCGGACGCTCAAAACAGAATTAGAAAAATTGGGTCACACGGTCTTTATCTTTACGACAACGGATAAAGATGTGAACCGCTATGAAGATTGGCAGATTATTCGGATTCCAAGTGTGCCTTTCTTCGCCTTTAAGGACCGCCGCGTTGCTTATCGTGGTTTTTCAAAGGCACTTGCCATTGCCAAGCAATACCAGTTGGATATTATCCATACCCAGACTGAGTTTTCATTAGGCCTTTTGGGAGTTTGGATTGGACGCGAATTGCGGATTCCAGTCATTCATACCTACCATACTCAGTATGAGGACTATGTCCGCTATATTGCGAGAGGCATGGTCATTCGCCCAAGTATGGTCAAATACATTGTGAGAAGTTATATGAATGATCTGGACGGCGTCATCTGCCCAAGCGAGATCGTCTATGACTTGCTCCAAAAGTACAAGGTCAAGGCAGAAAAACGCATTATTCCGACAGGGATTGATTTGGCCAAGTTTGACCGACCAGAAATCACTCCGACAGAGACTGCTGCTCTTCGTGAGAAGTATGAGGTGGCAGAAGATGAAACATTGTTATTGAGTCTTTCACGGGTCTCTTATGAAAAGAATATCCAAGCGGTTATTGCGGCTCTTCCGGATGTCCTCCAGGTCAATTCTAAAGTTAAGTTGATCGTGGCTGGGGATGGTCCTTATCTGGATGATTTGAAAAAACAAGCAACCAAGCTTGGTGTATCAGATGCGATCATCTTCACAGGTATGATCCAACCAAATGAGACTGCTCTCTACTATAAGGCGGCTGACTTCTTTATTTCAGCTTCAACAAGTGAGACGCAAGGACTGACCTATTTAGAGAGCATTGCTAGCGGTACGCCGATCATTGCTCATGGCAATCCTTATCTTGATCATGTGATTGATGACCCCATGTTTGGGAAGCTCTTTTATGAGGAGAGCGATCTAGACCAAGCAATTCTTGAAGCGATTGAAGAGATGCCTGCAATCGATGAGGATAAGTGGGCAGAAAAGATTGATGATATTTCTGCAGCAACCTTCGGCCGTCGAGTCTATGAATTTTATCTGGATAAAATCATCTCTAAAGACTTTTCGAATGACTTGAACCCAGAGCAAAGTCGGGTTAAGCGGATGTCCAAGACCATTGTGAAAATTCCGACCAAGGTCATTGCTCTTCCGGTTAATGGATCGGTCAAGATAATGAAGGCTTCGGTCAAACAGGTGAAGAAAATCCGTAAAATCACGCATTTCTTTGATTGAAAAAGAAACTTTCTCTTGCAAAATTTTTCAATCGTGCTATAATAACTGACAGAGACATATCAAATCTAGGAAATCTGATAGAGAGCGCGTGGGGCTGGAAATCGCGTAGAGGATAGGTTTGGGACTACTCGAGATACTTTTATGCAAACATAAAACGGTGGCTACGTTAGAGCCAATCAGAGGTGTCCCTCTTTTTTGAGGAACATAAATGAAGGTGGAACCACGTTGCGACGTCCTTTTGAGGAGGTCGCTTTTTTGTTTGGAGAATAGTTAATCGCAAAAAAGTGAAGATGGAGATTGATATGAAGAAAACATTGTTCTGGGTGATTGCCTGTATCTACTTTATAGTCTATGTATGGCTAATGAAAACTCTTAGTCTATGGGGTTCAACGTACATTGTTTTCTTTGCATTTATGGCATTTATCCCTCTTATACCATTTCTTGCTCCTTTTCTCGGTATCTTAATGTTTTTTAAGAAAAAGGAACTCGTGATAGCAGGATATCTTTTAAGTCTTACTGCTGGTATTTATCTATTCAACGCACTAAAAAGCTATCCGATAAGGATATACATGAGTAGTAAAACAATGACTGATGAGCAATATATGTCTTTAATCCTTTCCTTGGTAAGTTATTTACTAATTTCTACAGTTTGTTTTGTTTATAGAATGAAAATGTTAAAGCATCATTCAGTTAGATAAACAAATATAATTGTTCTTTATAACTAACCCTTTGCTATTTCTTCAAACCTCAATTTTAAATTACGATAAATTTTTAAGGAGAAAATCATGATTCAAATTACTTTCCCTGATGGCGCTGTTCGTGAATTCGAATCTGGCGTTACAACTTTTGAAATTGCCCAATCCATCAGCAATTCCTTAGCAAAAAAAGCTCTTGCTGGTAAATTCAACGGCAAACTCATCGACACTACTCGTGCTATCACTGAAGACGGAAGCATTGAAATCGTGACACCTGATCACGAAGATGCTCTTCCAATCTTGCGTCACTCAGCGGCTCACTTGTTTGCCCAAGCAGCTCGTCGCCTCTTCCCAGATATCCACTTGGGTGTCGGTCCAGCCATCGAAGATGGTTTCTACTATGATACAGACAACCAAGCTGGTCAAATCTCTAACGAAGACCTTCCTCGTATCGAAGAAGAAATGAAGAAAATCGTGAAAGAAAACTTCCCATCTATTCGTGAGGAAGTGACTAAAGACCAAGCGCGTGAAATCTTCAAAAATGATCCATACAAATTGGAATTGATCGAAGAACACTCTGAAGACGAAGGTGGTTTGACGATCTACCGTCAAGGTGAATACGTGGATCTCTGCCGTGGCCCACACGTTCCATCAACTGGTCGCATCCAAATCTTCCACCTTTTGAATGTGGCAGGTGCTTACTGGCGTGGAAATAGCGACAATGCGATGATGCAACGGATTTACGGTACAGCTTGGTTTGACAAGAAAGATTTGAAGAACTACCTTCAAATGCGCGAAGAAGCTAAAGAGCGTGACCACCGTAAACTTGGGAAAGAGCTTGATTTGTTCATGATTTCTCAAGAAGTTGGTCAAGGTCTTCCATTCTGGTTGCCAAATGGTGCGACCATCCGTCGTGAGTTGGAACGCTATATCGTTGATAAAGAAGTCGCAGCAGGCTACCAACACGTCTACACTCCACCAATTGCTTCTGTAGAACTTTATAAGACTTCAGGTCACTGGGATCACTACCGTGAAGACATGTTCCCACCAATGGATATGGGGGATGGAGAAGAGTTTGTTCTTCGTCCAATGAACTGTCCTCACCACATCGAAGTTTACAAGCACCATGTGCACTCTTACCGCGAATTGCCAATCCGTATCGCTGAAATCGGTATGATGCACCGTTATGAAAAATCTGGTGCCCTTACAGGACTTCAACGTGTGCGTGAAATGTCTCTGAATGATGGTCATACCTTCGTGGCTCCAGAACAAATCGAGGAAGAATTCAAGAAGATCCTTCAATTGATCATCGATGTGTATGAAGACTTTAACTTGACAGATTATCGTTTCCGCTTGTCTTACCGTGATCCTGAAGACAAACACAAATACTTTGACAACGATGAAATGTGGGAAAATGCTCAACGCATGTTGAAAGCAGCCGTTGATGATATGGGTGTTGAGTACTATGAAGCTGAAGGGGAAGCAGCCTTCTACGGACCAAAATTGGATATCCAAGTGAAAACAGCTCTTGGTAAAGAAGAAACTCTTTCAACTATCCAATTGGACTTCTTGCTTCCAGAACGCTTTGATCTTCATTACATTGGAGCAGACGGGGAAGAACACCGTCCAGTCATGATCCACCGTGGGGTAATCTCAACCATGGAACGCTTTACTGCGATCTTGATTGAAAACTACAAGGGAGCTTTCCCAACCTGGCTTGCCCCTCACCAAGTCACCCTTATCCCAGTGTCGAACGAAAAACACGTGGACTACGCTTGGGAAGTAGCTAAGAAACTTCGTGACCGTGGTGTCCGTGCCGATGTGGATGAACGTAATGAAAAAATGCAGTTCAAGATCCGTGCTTCTCAAACTCAAAAGATTCCTTACCAATTGATCGTTGGGGACAAGGAAATGGAAGACAAGGCTGTAAACGTACGTCGTTATGGCCAAAAAGAAACAGAAACCATGTCAGTGGATGCATTTGTAGAATTAATTCTTACAGATATTGCAAATAAATCACGTGTTGAGAAATAAAACGATCACAGTCTGAGAAACATTTTTCAGTAAGAAAAAGCAACAACTATTTCAGTTGTTGCTTTTTCTATTTTGTTTAACCTGAGCTAGTAGTGATTGGTCAAACCACTACAAATAGTATCCTCATCAACAATCCTTTCTATCCATTAACTTTTGGATATAGGATATCCTCCCAAGATTTGCTTCCATGAGTTAGATAAGTTGACTATCCTCAGTCCTTGTCTGCTTCATTTTCTTTTACGAGATCGTTTTGTGAATCTTTTTCAGAGAGTTTTTGATCGATATACTTGTCAATGTTTTCGTAAAATTCCTTGGTCGTCTCACTATCTAATTTTGTCGAATTATGGACTTGGTTGACTTTCAATTGAACAGATTGAATACCGTAAGAGTCTTGTTTTTGGCGAATGGTTTCTAATTCTTCTTCTGAAATCGGATCTCCAACAACTGTCAAGACCAATTCATTGCTACTTGACTTGTAGACCTGATTAATGATTGTATGATTGGCGAACTCTTTTCCTACAAACTGTTTGATCCCTTCTTTTCGTGCTTGATCCATCGTCAGAGTGACTGCTGAATAGCTGGCTGGAAGAACCAATAATACAATCAAGGAGATCAACCCAATTCTCATTTTCATGTTTAGCTCTTTAAATGAACTTAAGGGAGATTGTCTCATCATAATTCTTGTTCCAACAATATTGATTAGCATGATAAAGACACAGTTGATCAAGAAAAGATAGAGAGCCCCAAATAAAAATCGTACATTTCCATTAGCTAAACCATAGCCTGCAGTGCAGATAGGTGGCATCAGAGCTGTTGCAATGGCTACTCCTGGCACGATATTGTTTGCTTCTTTTTTTCTTGAACCAATGACACCTGCTATCCCACCCGCAATAGCAATGAGAACATCCCAAATGGTTGGAGAGGTTCGTGCAATCAATTCGCTACTTGCATAAGATAAGGGAGAAATCCAGAAATATAGAGTCGAGACAAGCAAACTGACCAATACTTGAGTAAATAAAACCTGTAGAGATTGCTTGATTAAACGCGTATCAAAAATAGCTAAACCAAACCCCAGTCCAATAATCGGTGTCATAAGAGGGGAAATCAGCATGGCTCCAATAATGACAGCTGTTGAATTCATATTTAGACCTATAGAGGCAATAAAAATCGAACACATCAAAATCATTGTATCTCTTAATCGAACATGAAGGTCATCATATAGTTTCTCGCGGAATTCACGTGTTGAATAGTTTCCGGACATTGGTTACTCCTTTTATTTCATATAATCTTGTTTCTGCATAGACGATGGTAGAGAGACCTCTGTCTAAACTGACATATTTTTAATTCTCACCTGTCATTCTTTTGAACATAATTTTTTAAATATCCATCAGTCCATCCTTGATATTATATCAAAAAGTTTACAGTCTTTCTCTGAAGAACTCAATCAATTTAAAAGATAGTGAAGGCAGAAATTTTTGTATCCTTATCCGAAGAAGAAAAACGATATCTCCTCTGAAAGTAGATACCGTTTTAATGTTTAAACATGATGAGTATGTAGCAGCAATCCTAGCTGATATCTCCAACAAATCCCGTGTTTCAAAATAATGCAAAAAGAAAAGATTGAGATGTCATGATCTCAATCTTTTTGCTTTGTCTTATTGGAAAGTCCAGCAATTGAGACTCCACATTTCCTCATAAGTTTGATATAATAAGAAGATAGAGATTGATTAGGAAAAGTAGCATTAGAAACAGGTATGTAAGATGAAAAAAATATTAGTAGTTGATGATGAAAAACCAATTTCAGACATTATCAAATTTAACATGGCAAAAGAGGGCTATGAAGTCTTGACAGCCTTTGATGGCCGGGAAGCTTTGGAAGTCTTTGCGGCTGAGAATCCGGATATTATTATTCTAGATTTGATGTTGCCAGAGATTGATGGTCTGGAAGTGGCGCGTACGATTCGCAAGACCAGCAATGTGCCGATCATTGTCCTATCTGCTAAAGATACGGAATTTGATAAGGTTATCGGACTTGAAATCGGTGCGGATGACTATGTGACCAAACCCTTCTCTAATCGGGAATTGCAAGCACGTGTGAAGGCCTTGTTGCGTCGTTCGGAGTTTGCGGCTGATCCTCAGCTTGAAAATGAGGCCGATACGGAAATTGTAATTGGTGATCTTCACATCCTTCCAGACGCTTTCTTGGTTCAAAAGGCCAACAAAGAATTGGACTTGACCCATCGTGAGTTTGAATTGCTCTATCACCTTGCGACCCATGTCGGTCAAGTCATGACCCGTGAGCACCTTCTTGAGACGGTGTGGGGCTATGATTACTTTGGTGATGTTCGGACGGTGGATGTGACGGTTCGTCGGTTGCGTGAAAAAATCGAGGACACACCGGGGCGTCCAGAATATATCTTGACCCGCCGTGGTGTCGGATATTATATGAGAAACAATGATTGATCTAATAAAACAATTTGTCATGTCGTCGAACTTTGTCTTTGTTCTGATTACGGTTGGGTTTATCATTGTAGTTGCCTTGCTTCTCCTAGAAAACCGTAGGGACAATATCAAGCTCCGACAACTAAACGCCAAAATTAAAGATCTGATTGCTGGGGATTATTCTGAAGTGGTCGACATGCAAGGAAGCCCAGAGCTGACCGATATGACCAACAGTATCAATGATCTATCTGAGGTAATTCGTCTGACGCATGAAAACCTAGAGCAGGAAACCAAGCGGCTGACTAGTATTCTAGCCTATATGACAGATGGAGTGCTTGCGACCAACAGACGGGGTCAGATCATCATGGTCAATGAAATGGCAGCCAAGCAATTGAATGTCAATCCAGATGAGGTGCTCAATACCAGTATTCTTGATTTGCTCTCGATCGGAGACGACTATGATCTGCGAAGCTTGATTACTGAAGTACCAGAGTTAACCATCGATTCCCAGGATGAAAATGGAGAGTACTTAAGCCTTCGTGTGCGCTTTGCCTTGATTCGTCGCGAATCAGGTTTTATCTCTGGTCTGGTAGCTGTCTTACACGATACGACAGAGCAGGACAAGGAAGAACGGGAACGTCGCCTCTTTGTCTCCAATGTGAGTCATGAACTGCGAACACCTTTGACCAGTGTGAAATCCTATCTGGAAGCCCTAGATGATGGCGCTTTGTCAGAGCCGGTGGCACCAGATTTTGTCAAGGTTTCACTGAATGAAACCAACCGCATGATGCGTATGGTCACAGATCTTTTGAGCTTGTCACGAATCGATAATGAAACTAGTCAGTTGGACATCGAGTTGACCAACTTTACAGCCTTTATTACCTTTATTTTAAACCGGTTTGATAAGATCAAGAGTCAATCGCAAGAAGATACCAAGAAGTATGAACTGATCCGTGAATATCCAATCACCCCGATTTGGGTTGAAATTGATACGGATAAAATGACCCAGGTAATCGACAATATCTTGAACAATGCCATCAAATACTCACCCGATGGTGGGAAAATCAAGGTAGGGATGAAAACAACAGATGCCCAGTTGATTATCTCTATCTCAGATGAGGGCTTGGGAATTCCCAAGAAAGACTTGCCACGCATTTTTGATCGTTTTTACCGAGTGGATAAGGCGCGTAGCCGGGCCCAAGGCGGGACGGGTCTGGGCTTAGCCATTGCTAAGGAGATCATTAAGCAGCACAAAGGCTTTATTTGGGCCAAGAGTGAATATGGTAAGGGATCTACCTTTACCATTGTCTTGCCGTACGACAAAGATGCAATTAAAGACGACTGGGATACAGAAGAGGAAGAATAAGGGGTCAATGACAGAAGAGGGATTTAAGTACAGTATTTTAGCTTCAGGTTCTAGTGGAAATTCTTTCTATCTTGAGACACCAAAGAAAAAACTGCTCATTGATGCAGGTCTCTCAGGGAAAAAGATTACGGGACTATTGGCTGAAATTGATCGCAAACCAGAAGATTTAGATGCCATTCTGATTACGCACGAACACTCAGACCATATCCATGGTGTGGGTGTTTTAGCGAGGAAATATGGGATGGATCTATATGCTAATGAAGCCACTTGGAAGGCTATGGAAGGGACCAAGTATCTAGGAAAGGTCGATGATGCTCAAAAGCATATCTTTGAAATGGGCAAGACCAAGACTTTCGGAGATATTGATATTGAGAGCTTTGGCGTTAGTCACGATGCTGCAGCCCCTCAATTTTATCGCTTGATGAAGGATGGGAAGAGCTTTGTCATGCTGACGGATACAGGCTATGTGAGTGATCGCTTAGCAGGAATCGTCGCGGATGCGGATGGCTATCTGATTGAGTCCAACCATGATGTGGAGATTCTTCGAGCAGGTTCGTATGCTTGGCGTTTGAAGCAACGGATCTTATCTGATCTGGGCCACCTTTCTAATGAAGATGGGGCAGATGCCATGATCCGGACCTTGGGAAATCGCACTAAGAAGATTTATCTGGGGCATTTGTCAAAAGAGAACAATATCAAAGAATTAGCCCATATGACCATGGAGAATCAACTGGCTCGAGCAGATCTAGCTGTCGGTCATGATTTTGAGGTGTTAGATACATCACCAGACACCGCGACCCCTTTGACGAAGATATAAGATGGAAAACCACCTAAGGGGAATTTCAGACTGAAGACAAAGTCAACTTGATAACTTTCCTTAGGTGAGTACGGACGTCAGCGAACTTCTATGAAGTTCCATGACTAATTATTGAGCCCAAGGTCTCAATAATTCCGAGTGTCTGAAACTATAACGTTTCAGGCACTTTTCTCACAGCAGAAAGTTTTGGTATTTTCTTGATTTAATCTAAAACTCGGAACTCATTTTTCATTTCTTTGCAGAATTGATTAACTTATTTCACTTTTAAATAGTTTGTCTACATTATAGAACCAGCTGCGACTGGTTTTTTGCATGCTTATTCGAGGATTTCTATATCTAGTGATGAATTTGCTCTTTACCCTAAAATTGTGTATGATAGGAGTACTTTAGCTTTCTTAATAATTGGGCGGGGAATTTGGAATTATGAAACTATATATCGGTTATTTGGATTTAAAATGGATTTATTTTGACGAAGAAAACGAAGTATTTCAATATGAAGAACCAAAAATTGCTTCCAATTGAAAAATGATAATTCTAATGGCCCCAAATTCTATAATTACTTAGATGAAAAGTATGATAACTACTAAAATAAGAAGGTGCGAGGAATGAAAAAAATTTTTAAGAGTAAATTAATTTATTTTGGACTATTTACAATTATCTTTCTAGCTATATTATTTGTTAAACATTCATTTGATAAAAATAAATTATTTCAATATAAGTATTGGATTGCTGATACAGAAATCACAGATTATGAATTTCTTGAAAATGGAGATGCAATCAGTGTTTCATGGACTGCGAAAAAGAAAGTGGTAGATGAATTAAGAATTCTAGGAGATAAAGTTAAGACAGGCGGTCCGGGGCATGCTGTAGGACAAAAGTTTATTATTTCTCAAGGTGCGAAATTGAATTCCGAACCGTCAAGAGATATAACGCATAATAACTTTCCTTATTTGAATCGAAATATACCTAAGGATGGGGAATATTGGCATATTAACGTTTATGATACCTCAAATTCTAAATTAATAAAGAAAGAATTGGATGTATTTAAAATAACTCGAGAATTTAACAAAAATTATTTTCCGCTGTTTATATCGAACTCTCAGAAAATAATCGTTGATGGAGAAAATGAGTATATAACTTTAATAGTTGGTAAAATTGGAGATAAATCTTTTCAGGAACAAAAATTAATTAATTTGAAAACAGGTAAAATAATAGATAATCGAAATGATAAAATTAAAACTCACTCTCTAAGTGTTGGTGTTGAATGGCTTGAATCTTTTTCTAAGTTATTTAAAACTAATGGGTTTGATGTTGAAGATAATAAATTCCATTTTTGGAACGTAGGAAATAACTGGCTCCTAGATACAAAGTATCCAAAAACAAGAAAACTATTATTGAATAATATAGATAACAATTTTATTTATGTTCTCAATCCTAAAAATAGATTAGAAACAACTCTTAATGTTATTAAATTGGCATTTCCATCTGGCACAAATATTTTTAAAGATATCATGATACCGGCAGAAAACTCTATAGATAACAAAGAACATGTTGTTCAAAGTGAAGAGGAGTTTTTACAGTATTACCAACCAAATTCGGAGGAGAAATAAATGTCAACTAAAATGCTACTGTTTTGGCTCTCAACTCTAGTTATCTTTTTAGCCTTAGTTTTTTTGAGTGGTACTTATTTTTTTCTTTATTTCCGTGATAAAAAGATGGTTCGGCTTGCTACATCATCGATCAAAGGAACTGTTGTGGGCTATAATCGCTTTCGAGGGGGAAATCCTCCGATTGTTGAATATGAGGTAAATGGCGTGGCTTATAAAAAATCTTTTCGTTATTTTCTGGTAAAAACGATCTCTACTCCATGGGGACCTAGAAATGTGCCAAACATCTATACTAGAGAAGATATGTTAGCCAATTCGATTACCTTTTATAGAAATTCATTTGTTTCTTTCAATACAGCCCTTCAGACCCAATTTCCACTTTGCTCTTCAATGACGGTTTGGTATGATCCTGAAAAACCAAGTAGAGCTTATGTGGAGCGTTATTGTGGTGTGAATCGCTATTATAAATGGGCAGGAATCCTTTATGGAATCTTGCTTCTTCTAGTCTATGCTGTGGTGTTAGTTGCTTTTTTTAAAAATTGAGAAAAGGAATAGCAAAAGATAGTGAGTCAACTAGGGCTTGGTTTTGAATTTCTACAAGGGAAAGGAATCTTGAGGCGATCCATAAAACGGAAGGAATATTGATTTGTCGAAATTAATGTATAAAACAACTTTAATAATGATATCCTTGATAGCAGTAATTGGTTGTGGTAAAAAAGAAAAAAATTCCAAAATATCAGATGATACTGGAAACTCTAAAGAATTTTTCATTTACAATCCCCAAGCAGAAATCAAAAATTTTGAATTTATCAATGATCATAATGGGATTGTCGTAGAGTGGGATTTTAATAAAAAGGAAAAAGAAAAGTCGCATTCTGCCACAACAAATGCTAGCTGGGTGACTGTAAATTCAGATTATTTGGTTAGACAAAGAGCAAAAGTGAGACATTCAAGCGTGACCAAAAAGATGAAGTCAGATGAATACTTTTATCTTGATATTTATAATTTAGCCAATCAAAAAGCAAGCAAGAAAGAAGTTAATGTTTGGCAGAAATTAGTTGACTACTTTGGTAACGATGGTTTTGAATTGATCGGTTATTTATCAACTCTTAGAAAATTTGAGAGTAACAATTATGCAGTATTAACTATATATAGCGAAAAAAATTACCGTTATTTTCTATTGAATTTAAAAACGCTGAAAATTGATGGTGAAAAAACAAATGAAGAACTAGAGGAGAACGGAAGAATTGCTCTTGAGTTAGATTCCAATAAAGCTTTTTCAGCAGGAGTTAAACAGCTTGGAAATAGTTTTTGGAAAGCAGATACTTACATAGGAAATATCAATCTAAAAAATAATAACCTGTCTGCTTTTAACTTATTTTCAAAGAAAGATAGTTTTGCTTATAAAGTGATAAACTCAGAAAATGGAATGATTACAAATGGGAAGGAATTACTGGATCTTGAGTCAGAATTTATTCCTGTTGGAAAATCTGTCTATGAGGATCTCTATATACCATCAAAATGGAGTATTAACGGGAAAGATCAAAAGATAGTTTCCTATGATCAGATTCAGGAGTATTATAATGGAGAAATTGAAAAGAGATCACTCATCTCATAAAATTTATACTAGCTCCTAAATATTTGAATCAAGTGACAGTTGTTCTATATAGACGATTTTAATTTAAAGTAAGATGCAGTTTTGATAGAATGGTATGATTCTAAAACGCATCATGAAAAGGAGAAGAAAATGCGCCTTGTTTATCTTACGATTGGTTTTATATCATTGGGATTAGGAATTATTGGGATTCCTTTGCCAATTTTACCGACGACCCCCTTTTTACTCTTATCCATGGCTTGCTTTGCTAAAAGTTCCAAACGCTTTGAAAAGTGGCTCTACCAAACCAAGCTTTATCAAACCTATGTAGCGGATTACCGAGAGACCAAATCGATTGCCAAAGAACGGAAGAAATGGATCCTTCTTCAGATCTACATTCTGATGGGCATTTCCATCTATCTGGCACCGATTATTTGGGTGAAGCTTGCTTTAGGAGCTTTGACGATTTTTATCACCTTTTATCTCTTAAAAGTGATCCCCAATAAGCCTGAAAAACTAACAGAAGAACATCCTGAGTAAAAATAGAGAATTCAGGCCCTAGAACTAGGAAAAGAAGTGCGTTCGTGCTTCTTTTTTGGTATACTTAAAGGTATGAATTTATTAGAAAGTAGGCTTCCTATGGAGAAATTACAAGTCCTGTTATCGGAACGGTTTCAGATAGTTTTTTCAGATAGCAGTTTATTAGATACAGCTTTTACGCACACCTCTTATGCCAATGAGCACCGCCTCTTAAAAATTTCACATAACGAACGTTTGGAATTTTTAGGAGACGCTGTTCTTCAATTAGTTATTTCCGAATATTTGTATAAGGAACACCCAAACAGACCTGAGGGAGATTTGTCTAAATTTCGTTCCATGATTGTCCGTGAAGAAAGTTTGGCTGGTTTTTCTCGGGATTGCCAATTTGACCGTTATATCAAACTAGGCAAAGGTGAAGAAAAATCAGGCGGTCGGGACCGCGATACGATTCTTGGCGATTTGTTTGAAGCCTTTTTAGGTGCCTTGCTCTTAGATCAAGGAGTGGAAGCGGTCAAGCGCTTTGTCTATCAGGTCATGATTCCTAAGGTTGAAACGGGTCAATTTTCCCAAGTTATTGACTACAAGACTCGTTTGCAAGAACTGTTGCAGGTTCATGGGGATGTGGAGATCCAGTACCAAGTGGTCAGCGAGTCCGGTCCTGCTCATGCAAAAGAGTTTGAAGTGGAAGTGTTTGTGAACGGTAAAACGATGGGACGTGGTCATGGTCGTTCCAAGAAGTTAGCGGAGCAGGAAGCAGCCCGCAATGCAGTTGAAACGAGGAATGATGGGCCATGTATCTAAAAGAGATTGAAATCCAAGGCTTCAAATCCTTTGCGGATAAGACTAAGGTCGTATTTGACAAAGGGGTTACTGCCGTTGTAGGGCCTAATGGATCTGGAAAATCAAATATCACAGAGAGCCTACGGTGGGCCTTGGGTGAATCCAGTGTCAAGAGTCTACGTGGGGGCAAGATGCCCGATGTCATCTTTGCAGGGACAGAATCGCGTAAACCGCTGAATTATGCTTGTGTCACAGTTGTCTTGGATAACCAGGATGGTTTTATCCAACAAGCGGGGAAAGAAATTCGGGTCGAACGCCATATTTATCGTTCGGGAGACAGCGAGTACAAGATCGATGGTAAGAAAGTACGTCTCAGAGATGTGCATGATTTGTTCATGGATACGGGATTGGGACGGGATTCTTTCTCGATTATCTCCCAAGGTCGTGTAGAGGAAATCTTTAACTCCAAACCGGAAGAACGCCGGGCTATCTTTGAGGAAGCAGCTGGTGTCTTGAAATTTAAGACGCGGCGCAAGGAAACGGAGACCAAACTCAACCAAACCCAGGAGAATTTGGACCGTCTAGAGGACATCCTCTATGAATTAGAAGGACAAATCCAGCCTCTTGAAAAGCAAGCGACGGTTGCTCGTCGTTTCTTGGAATTAGACCAAGAACGGCAGGTTCTCTTACTGGACGTTTTGGTCGCTCAAGTAGATCTGACAAAGGATCTTTATGAAAAGGCTGACCAAGAAGAAAAAGCCATTCAAGAACAGTTGGTCTCTTATTACCAACGTCGTCAGATTTTAGAAGAAGATAACCTCCGCATTAAGAAAGCCCGCCATCAGTTGGATGCAAGTCTAGCTGAGGACCAGGCGAGCTTGCTAGAGGTCACTCGTTTGATTAGCGATTTGGAAAAGCAAATCGAAGTCGCTATGTTGCAATCGAGTCAAGCAGCCCATAGTCGCAAGGAAAATCTAGAGCGACTGGATGCTGTTTTGGCCCGTCTGGAAGAAGCGAAAAAAGAGCTGTCTCAAAAACAAGAGACGCTAGCAACTCTTCAACAAAGACTGATAGAGAACCGTCAGCAACAAGAAGAGCTGGAAAAAGAATTAGCCAACTATGAAGAAGATCCGGAACAAGTCATTGAGCATCTACGTGAGCAGTATGTGGAGCTCTTACAGACAGAAGCCGAAAAATCTAATGAGCGGACAGCTATTGAGAGCCGGATCCAAGCACTCCTACAAGAATCTAGTCATCGTCAAGAGGACTTGATCAAGGCGCAATCCAATTTTGAAGCTGCCAAGGAAAAAGAAGTTCGACAATTGGAGGAGTTGGATCAGGCACAAGCGACGGTCAAAGACCTATTAGCAGAATACCAAAATCAATTGGTAAAAGTGGAGCAGGCCAAAGCTGCCTACCAAGAGGCTCAAACGGCTATGTTTGACTTGATGGATGAGAGCAAAAACAAACGGGCGCGGATCAATAGTTTGGAAGCCATTCAGAAGAACCATAGTAACTTCTATGCAGGTGTCAAGAGTGTCTTGCAAGAAGCGGACCGTCTAGGAGGCATCTGTGGGGCTGTTAGTGAGAATTTGAGTTTTTCAAAAGACTACCAGACGGCGCTTGAAATTGCTCTGGGAGCTAGTAGCCAACAGATCATTGTCGAGGATGAAAAGGCCGCAACACGAGCGATTGACTACTTGAAACGCAATCGCTTAGGACGGGCAACCTTCCTTCCGCTAACGACGATCAAAGCCCGTCAACTCTCTCCTCGGAATCTGGAGTTGATTCAAACCAGTACAGGATTTTTAGGAATTGCGAGTGACTTGGTGACTTATGAAAATCGTTTTGAACAGATTTTCCAAAACTTGCTTGGGGTAACGGCCATCTTTGACACGACGGAGCATGCGCGTGAGGCGGCTCGTACAGTCAACTATCAAGTTCGGATCGTGACCCTAGATGGGACCGAATTGCGGACGGGTGGATCTTACGCCGGTGGTGCCAATCGTTCCCAAAATACAGTCTTTGTCAAACCAGAATTAGATAGTTTAAAACAGGAAATGCAAGCTCTGGATGCTCGTTTAAGAGAAGCAGAGCAGGAGGTAGAGACCAAGGACAATCTGCTTAAGCAAGCTCAAGAATACCTGGCTTCCATTCAAAGTCAGGGTGAGCAAGCGCGTCTGGAGCAACAGCGGGCCCAATTGGCCTACCAACAAAGCCAAGAGCAACTGAAAGAAATTCAGGAACTCTTGGAGGCTTTGAAGTCAGAATTGGCAACAGATGCGACCCAATCTCTACAAGAAGAGCAGGAGTCCCTTACTGAGCAATTGGCAGCGATTGAGCTTCAAAAAGAAAATTTGAATCGCGACATTGAGACCATGAAGTCGGATAAAGATGTCCTACAACAAAAGGTGCAAAACCTGCAAGAGCAATTGGCAGAATTGCGACTCCAACAGACGGAATATAAAAGTCAACAAAGTTACGAGCAAACAGATGCTCGTCGTTTGGAAGAAACAATCACTCAGTTGGAAGTAGAAGAGCATCAGTTGCAATTACTGATTGAACAAGGCGATGCCCAAGTTCAGACAGTTGATGTAGAGCAGCTAGCCAACCAATTGACGCAGGCTCAAGCCAAGAAAACGGACTTGGAACAAGGGGTTATTCGGAAACGCTTTGAGCTGGATGATTTGGAAGGCCAGGCCGAAGATGTGGCAGAACAGATGGAACAAGCGCGCAAGAAAAACGAAGAGTGGATTCGTCAACAAGCCAAGGCTGAAGCGACACGTGAAAAGCATGCGGATCGTTTGAATAAGCTCTTAACGCAAATTACCGATGAATTCATGCAAAGCTTTGACCAAGCCAAAGAGCAGGCTAAACCTGTTGAAAATCTTGCGGCCGCGGAAAATCAGCTCAAGAGCATCGAAAAAGATATAAAGGCACTTGGTCCAGTCAATGTGGATGCGATCGAGCAATACGATGAGGTGAAGGGACGCTTTGATTTCCTTTCTAGCCAGCGGGAGGATGTCTTGGCCGCGAAAAACATGCTTCTGTCTACCATCAACGACATGAATGACGAAGTCAAGGAACGCTTTAAATCGACCTTCGAAGCCATTCGTGAATCCTTTAAAGTCACTTTCCGTCAAATGTTTGGTGGGGGTTCTGCTGATTTGATTCTGACAGAGCCAGATCTTCTGACAGCTGGTGTTGAGATTTCTGTGCAGCCACCTGGTAAAAAGATCCAATCCTTAAACCTCATGAGTGGTGGAGAAAAGGCCTTGTCTGCCTTGGCTCTCTTGTTCTCGATTATTCGTGTCAAGACTATTCCATTTGTCATTCTGGATGAGGTAGAGGCTGCCCTAGATGAGGCTAATGTTAAGCGCTTTGGGGATTATCTGAACCGCTTTGATAAGGAAAGCCAATTTATTGTCGTGACGCACCGGAAGGGAACCATGTCAGCTGCCGATTCCATCTATGGTGTGACCATGCAAGAATCTGGGGTTTCTAAAATCGTCTCAGTAAAATTGAAAGACTTAGAAAATGAAGAATAATGATATTAAATTGATCGCTACGGATATGGATGGAACCTTTCTAAATGACCAACATCAGTACGATCAAGACCTTTTACGCAAGGTATTAGCAAGCTGCAAAGAAAAAGGCATTTATTTTGCTGCTGCGAGTGGCCGTGCCCTCCTTTCGCTCAAATCCCTCTTTAAAGGGTTTGAAGACCAGATGATTTTCATTGCTGAAAATGGCAGTGTGGTAGAATTTAATGGAGACGATCTCTACGAAGCGACCATGTCCAAAGACTTTTATTTGGGTATTTTTGAAGCTCTGAAATCCTCCCCTTATGCAGACCCCAATAAATTGCTTTTGACGGGTAAAAAAGGGAGCTATGTCTTAGAAACAGTAGATCCCGACTATCTGGCCTTGAGTCAGCACTACAATGAAAATATTCAAAAAGTGAAAAGCCTAGTGGATATTCAAGATGAAATCTTCAAATTGACCACCAACTTCGATGCAGCTCTTGTTCTTGAAGGAGAGCAATGGGTCACTGAGAATATCCCAGGCGTCAAAGCAATGACGACAGGTTTTGAATCGATTGATATTGTCCTCGATTATGTCGATAAGGGAGTAGCGATTACTGCCTTAGCGGATAAACTAGGGATCTCAATAGATCAGGTGATGGCTTTTGGAGATAATCTAAATGACCTTCATATGATGCAGGTCGTGGGCCATCCTGTAGCGCCAGAAAATGCACGTCCTGAAATCTTAGCGATTGCTGAAACAGTCATCGGCCACCATGCGACGGGTTCTGTCCTACGCTACATGGAGGAAATTGTATGAGTCAGATTTCCTTGATTGCGCTGGATTTAGATGGGACCCTTCTCAATTCTGAAAAAAAGATCTCCCCTCGCAATAGAGCAGCTCTCGCTGCTGCACAGGCTCAAGGTGTCAAGGTGGTTCTAACCACTGGTCGGCCCTTGAAAGCCATGGATTTTCTTTTGGAAGAATTGGGAACAGCAGGCCTCAAAGAAGAGTATACGATTACCTTCAACGGTGGTCTAGTGCAGCGAAATAATGGAGAAATCCTCTCAAAAGTGGTCTTGGCACCAGAAGATGTCGCAACCATTCATGATGAAACAGCCCGTCTCGGATTTCCGCTGGATGCGATCAGTGAGGGAACGGTTTATGAGATTCATGCAGATCGAAAGTCTCTCTATTCCCTTTACAATCCCTACCTGAACTTTATTGAGACAGAATTTAAAGGATTGCCATCCACGATATCCTACAACAAGTGTGTGACAGCCGTTGATCAAGACTTTTTAGATGTAGCGATCAAGCAGATCAGGCCGGACTTATTTCAAGACTATGAAATTTTTAAATCTCGGGAAATGTTGCTGGAATGGTGCCCTAAAAATGTTCACAAGGCAACGGGCTTAGTAGCTCTAGCTTCTATTTTGGGTCTTGAGTCAGATCAAGTCATGGCCTGTGGAGATGAAGCCAATGACCTGTCTATGATACAATGGGCTGGACTGGGGGTTGCCATGGGCAATGCGATTCCAGCAGTGAAGGAAGTTGCAACGCTTGTGGCCCCTATGACCAATGACCAAGATGCCGTCGCATGGGCGATTGAAAATTATGTGCTAAAGGAGAGTGAATAAATGGGATTATTTGATCGTTTATTTGGAAAAAAAGAAGAAACTGAAAAAGTGCTTCCGTCTTCGGAAGAAGTGACGGAAAGTACGGAGGTTGAAGAAACTGTCAAAGAGGAGCCGGCGGCTACCTTAAATGACAAGGAAGAGCAAAAAATCGCTGATATGGAGGCTTATTACCAAGAGCTCAAAGCGCGAATTGCAGCCACTCATCAACCTGTTTCAACCGTCGCTCAAGAAGAGCCAGCAGAGGAACCTCTTGTTGAAGAAATTGTGACATCAGAGACTAATGAAGACCAAGTACCAGTAGAGGAGTCTCCAGTTGCCTTTGAACCTGCTCAAACAGAAGCAAGTCCTGAAGAAGTTTCACCACTAGCTGATGAAACGGAGACTGAGCCTCTTGAAGAAGTGAAAATTGAAGCGGAAGTTACTGAAAATGGTGAGGAAGCAGATGGGGCTAATACTTCAGAAATGGAAGAAGAGTCACCAATTGCCTCTCCATCATCTGACGCTGAGCTAGTAGAAGGGAGCACGACAGAAGAGGAGTCTCCAGAACTAGTAGAAGCTCAGGATGAGGTTTCAGAACCTGAAGTATCAGAAGCGATTGCTCAAGTGGAGGAAACTTCAGAAGTGGCAGAAGCCGAGTCCAGACTTCCTCAAGGAGAACCTGCATCAACCGTTGAGGAAAGAACTGTTGAAGAGTCAGAGGAGCCAATTCCAGACGAGGTTGAGCCAGAGAAAGAAACCATTCAGGAAAAATACGATCGTAGCTTGAAAAAGACACGAACTGGATTTGGAGCACGTCTCAATGCCTTCTTTGCCAATTTCCGTTCAGTCGATGAAGAATTCTTTGAAGAATTGGAAGAACTCTTGATCATGAGTGACGTTGGGGTTCAAGTGGCCTCTATTTTAACCGAAGAGTTGCGCTATGAAGCCCGTTTGGAAAATGCTAAAAAACCAGATGCTCTCAAGCGCGTGATCATCGAAAAATTGGTGGACTTGTATGAAAAGGATGGCCAGTTTAATGAAGCCATTCGTTTTCAAGACGGTCTTACGGTCATGCTCTTTGTTGGGGTCAATGGAGTTGGTAAAACAACCTCTATCGGGAAGTTAGCCCACCGCTACAAACAAGAAGGCAAGAAAGTCATGTTGGTTGCAGCAGATACTTTCCGTGCAGGAGCAGTAGCTCAACTGGCAGAATGGGGACGCCGCGTAGATGTTCCAGTTGTGACAGGTCCTGAAAAATCAGATCCTGCTAGTGTCGTCTTTGATGGAATGGAACGCGCGATCGCTGAAAACATTGATGTTCTGATGATTGATACAGCTGGTCGTCTGCAAAACAAGGACAACCTCATGGCCGAGCTGGAAAAAATCGGTCGCATTATCAAGCGTGTGGTACCTGATGCTCCGCATGAAACCTTGCTAGCCCTCGATGCATCAACCGGTCAAAATGCCTTGGTGCAAGCTAAAGAATTTTCAAAAATTACACCTGTGACAGGAATTGTATTGACCAAGATCGATGGAACGGCTCGAGGTGGGGTCGTCCTTGCGATCCGTGAAGAGTTGGACATTCCAGTGAAGTTGATTGGTTTCGGAGAAAAGATTGATGACATCGGACCATTCCACTCAGAAAACTTCATGAGAGGCCTCTTGGAAGGCTTGATTTAAGAGTCGAATAGAAAAAGACAAATTGTTGGAAGAACAATTTGTCTTTTTGTTTCCTTGCGCTATCAAAAAAACCACCCGAAGGTGGCTTTCCTTAATTCTTAGGTTCAGGTTTCCAAACCCATTCGGCTCCGTATTCTGCAAGGAGATCATCGGATGCAGTTGGTCCCATGGATCCAGACTTGTATTCATAGAGTGGTGCTCCATTTTCGGCCCATAGTTTTTCGATTCGGTCAATCAATTGCCATGAAGCACGAACTTCGTGCCAGTGGCTGTAATTGGTTGAGTCATTGTTCAAAACGTCAAAAATTAATTTTTCATAAGGCTCTGGGGAAGCTCCAGTTGCAGTCGCATCTGTTTCGTAATCAAAGGAAATCGGTGCGATGCTGAATGTTTCTCCGACCTCTTTCCCGTTGATGCTCAATGAGAAACCTTCGTTTGGTTGGATATAAATGGTCAAGACATTTGGTTGCAAGCTATGTCCAAAGATGGAGTCGGTTTGCTTGAAAACCACATTGACCATGGTTCCTTTTTGTGTCAAGCGTTTTCCGGTACGGAAGAAGAAAGGCACACCGCGGAAGCGATCGCTATCAACAAAGAACGCACCAGAAGCATAGGTCTCTGTAGTAGACTCAGGGTCGACATTCGGCTCACTGCGATAAGAGATATCTTTTTTCCCTTCGATCGTACCTGAATGGTATTGACCACGGATAAAGAATTTCTTTAGTTCCTCATCTGTTGGATTGTGCAATTGCTCAAAAACTTTAACTTTTTCAGCCCGAATCGCATCCTTAGTAAAGGTAGCTGGTTTATCCATGGCAAGCAAAGACAAAAGCTGAAGAGTGTGGTTTTGCACCATATCCCGAAGGGCCCCCGAGTGATCATAGTAGCCACCGCGTTCTTCAACACCCAAGCGTTCAGCAAAGGTAATTTGGATATTGTCAATAAAGTCTCGGTTCCAGAGGTTGTCAAAAATGAGATTGCCGAAACGAATGGCAAAGATATTTTGGATCATTTCTTTGCCAAGGTAGTGGTCAATTCGGAAGATTTGTTCCTCATCAAAGGTTTCTTCCAATTCTTTGTTGAGCTGACTAGCCGTTTCTAGGTCTGTACCGAAAGGTTTTTCAACGATCAAGCGCTCAAAACCTTGTCCATCGACAATCCCTTCTGATTTCAGGTGTTTGGCAATAGTTCCAAAAAATTGAGGAGCCATAGATAAGAAGAAGACCTTGTTGTGTTCTGTTTGGTATTTTTCATCCAGAGTGCTTTGCAATTCGCGCAGGGCGATGTAATGTTCGGTATCATTGACATCATGACTTTGATAGTAGAAATGACTGGCGAATTCTTGGGCTTGTTGAGGGCTATCTGCGAGGTCTGTGATGGATTCTACCACGACTGATTCAAAATATTCCTTGCTCCATGGTCTGCGGGCTGTTCCGATAACCGCAAAGTGTTCAGATAGATTTCCTGATTTATAGAGTCTAAAAAGGGATGGGTAGAGTTTGCGCTTGGCTAAATCTCCACTGGCCCCGAAAATGGTTACAATAACTTTTGAAGACATTTAAGTACCTATTTCCTATTTTATTAACCATATTTTACCATAAAATCTACAAGATTTCCTATACAGAAACTAAGTTCCTCACAATTTCCAATTGAGTGTGACTCGGTGAAAGAAAAAGCTAGAACACAGGTAAGTTCTAGCTTTCATGTTGAAAACAAAGTATTAAAAAACTTTCCTTAAGTGAGTACGGACGTCAGCGAACTTCTTCGAAGTTCCATGACTTAGTTTTGAGCCTAAGGTCTCAAAACTCCCGAGTACTTGAAATGGTAATGGTTCAAGCACTTTTCTCACGGCGGAAAGTTTCAGTATTTTCTTGATCATTAAAAAAATAGAACTAATTTTTCTTTCTTAATAAAATCACTTAACTCATTTTACAAATAAAGTTTTTCAACGTTCTAAAAGCTAGAACCAATGTGTATTCTAGCTTGAACTGTTATAAGGTAATTGGATCTACAAGGGAAGCTCCATCAGAATACGCGGTAGACATAAGGATTAGACGGTTTTGTAATGGTTTGACAATCCGTAATGTGGAGGACAGGCAAGCTTTGCTTGAGCTGTTTGTGGTATTCAATGGACAAGGTTCCTTTTGCATGGATCCAGGTATTGTTGTCAAAATGTTGAGGAGTACCGGTTGTTAAAAGACCGTAGACACCCGAGTCTGCGATACAGTGGATGATCCCAAAGCGAAAGAGGAATTGACTGTCTTTGTTATTAGGGTCATTGTAAACAAAACCGGTCAACTCGATGGTTTTTCCCGCAAATTGGTCTGGATAATCATAAATGACTTCCATGACTTCCATGTAATTTTCAGTGGTCACCTGGATCACCTTTTTATCAACATATTTCTTAGCTGCCTGCTTCATCTCTGAGTCATAGGCGGACTTAGTGAAATAGCTACTGGTATCCGGTTTGAGATACTGGGTTGTTGTCCCTTCATCCTGTTGGATTTCTTTGGAAGAACCTGCTGCCACTGGGAAGTGATAGCCTTTGGCAGAGACAGTTTGAGAATCCAGCGTCACTGTTGGGAAAAATAAGCCGACAAACAAAGGAATACAGAGCAAGAAGATACTCGCCACTTTTGCCCATAAGCCGGATAGATGACTATGGATTTTCATTTGTTTGACCCAGATAATCAGCTGCACAAGAGCTAAAACGAAGGACAAAAACATGGAAATATAAGCCAAGTAAGAATAGTGTAAGTTGATGTATTGATTGAGCTTACCGGATAATTGAAGATACATGGTGAGCTCAAAATAACCTGCTAAGATCAAAAATCGTATCATAAAGCTACCCCCACAATCCAAGAGTATAGGAGCACAACTCCACAGACAATTCCGATAAATTGCCAGATAAAACGGGTCTTGAGATAATTTTTCATCATGAGGAGATTCTTGACATCAAGCATGGGTCCAATCACCAGAAAGGCCAGCACCGGCGCTACTCCAAAACTACTCAGAAGAGAGGAGCCGATAAAGGCATCCGCCTCGCTACAAAGTGAGAGGAGGAAGGACAAGGCCATAAGGAGGAGAATAGCAATAACCGGTGTCGCACTGATCGAAGTGAGGATCCGTGTTGGGACATAGACTTGAACGAGGCTGGCAAAAAGACAACCGAATACCAAGTAGCGTCCTGTATCAAAGAATTCATCAATTGCCTGCACCAAGACTTGAAAGAGCTTTTGGCCTTTGCTTAAATCGCTAAAATCATGTTCATGCACAGGCTTGCGATGTTCTTTTTGGATCGAATCTGTCTGAATAAAGCCAAGGAAGATCCCTAGTACCGTTGCGACCAGTAGGGAACCAAGGGCGCGATAGAGGGCCATCTTAATAGAATTCCCAAAGGCTGAATAGGTCGCAAAGAGAACGATGGGATTGATGACGGGTGCTGTCACCAAAAAGGGAACAGCAGTATAACTTGGGACTTTCTTTTCTAGAAAGCGATTGATAATGGGAACAATTCCGCATTCACAGGAAGGAAAGATAAAGCCGATAAAGGTCCCAAAGAAGATTCGCCCAAATTTATTTTTGGGAAGAAAACGGTAAACCTTCTCAGGTGTGACATAAACCTCAATCATTCCTGAAATGATGCTTCCGATTAGGACAAAGGGCAGGGCCTCAATAATAATCGAGAGAAAAATAGCCCCAGCTTGCAAGACGCTAGAGGGAAGGTGTTGAAAGAATGTCATTACTTAGCCTTCTTTGCATCTTTAGCAGCCGTTTCTGCTTTCTTTTTTTCTTCGGGGAATTCAACTGTTTTTTCTAGATCTGGAAAACTAGCAAAGTTTTCAAACATTTTATCAAGATCATCTGTCTTAGAAAATTTAATAGCCATTGTTAGGCCTCCTTTTTCGTTTTCTATCATTATAACAAAAAGGAAAGATCAAGGGGGAAATAGAGCATAAAAGACAAGGAGGAAACTTCTACAAAACCCTAGCAAATAGGTGGCTAGAAGCCTTGGCTACGGTAAAATATGCTATAATAGAAGCTATGGATAAATATGAAAAAATAGCCCAAGAATTGGGTGTTAGCTTAAAACAAATCGATACCGTATTGAGTCTGACCGCAGAAGGCTCAACCATTCCTTTTATTGCCCGCTATCGAAAAGATATGACGGGAAATTTAGATGAAGTAGCGATTAAGGCCATTATTGACCGGGACAAATCCTTAACGGCTCTGGCTGAACGAAAGGAAACCGTCCTTGCTAAGATTGAGGAACAAGGCAAACTGACAGAGGCGCTCAAGCAGGCTATTGAGGCTGCTGAAAAATTAGCGGATGTCGAAGAGCTTTATCTCCCTTATAAGGAAAAACGGCGGACAAAGGCGACGATTGCCCGAGAAGCAGGACTTTTCCCCTTGGCACGCCTCATTTTGCAAAATAGTCCAAACTTGGAAGTAGAGGCTCAGAAATTTACCTGTGAGGCCTTCCCAACTGAAACTGCGGCTTTAGCTGGTGCAGTGGATATTCTGGTAGAAGCTATTTCAGAGGATACCCAATTACGGGCCCTCACCTATCAAGAAATTCATGGGTATTCCCTCATGACGTCAACCTTGAAGGATGAAAGCTTAGATCCTAAGAGAACCTTTGAAATCTATTATGATTTTTCTGAGAAGATCAAGAGTATGCAAGGCTACCGGACCCTGGCGCTCAATCGTGGGGAAAAATTGGGCGTTCTCAAAGTTGGATTCGAGCATCAACTGGATCGGATCATTCGTATTTTTGAGGCTCGTTTTAAAACGAAAAATGCCTATATCGATGAGGTTATTCAACAGGCGGTTAAGAAAAAAATCGTTCCCGCGATTGAACGTCGGATTCGGACAGAGTTGACGGAGGTGGCAGAAGACGGAGCCATTCAATTGTTCTCTGAGAATCTACGGAATCTATTGCTCATTCCTCCATTAAAAGGGCGCGTGGTCCTTGGATTTGACCCAGCCTTTCGGACCGGTGCTAAACTAGCCGTTGTCGATGAGACAGGAAAGATGCTTGCCACCCAGGTCATCTATCCAGTTGCTCCTGCAAAACCAGCTCAGATCGAGCAGGCTAAAAAGGAACTGTCTTCCTTGATTAAGGAGTTTGGAGTAGAAATTATTGCGATTGGAAATGGAACCGCCAGCCGTGAAAGTGAGGCCTTTGTCGCAGAGGTGCTTCATGACCATCCAGGAGTTCGCTATGTTATTGTCAATGAAAGCGGAGCATCTGTCTATTCAGCTAGTGAGTTGGCCCGTCATGAGTTTCCAGAGCTAACCGTTGAAAAACGCTCGGCCATCTCCATTGCCCGCCGCTTGCAAGATCCGCTAGCAGAATTGGTGAAAATCGATGCCAAATCTATCGGTGTCGGTCAATACCAACACGATGTCAATCAGAAAAAACTGACAGAAAGCTTGGATTTCGTGGTAGATACCGTGGTCAACCAAGTTGGGGTCAATATCAATACGGCTAGTCCCTCTCTCTTAGCGCATGTAGCAGGACTCAATAAGACCATCTCTGAAAATATTGTGAAATACCGGGAAGAAGAAGGAATGATTCTTTCACGAGCGCAAATTAAAAAAGTCCCTCGTCTCGGTGCCAAGGCTTTCGAGCAGGCGGCTGGATTCTTACGCATTCCTGAAAGTAAAAACATCTTGGATAATACCGGCGTTCACCCTGAAAGTTACAAGGAAGTTGAAAAACTTTTTCAACTTCTTGAAATTACCGACCTCGATGCATCAGCTCAGGAAAAATTAAAAGCTGTGAACATCGAGGAGATGTCTACTCAGCTGGATCTGGGACCAGAAACTCTGAAAGATATCATTGCCGATCTCCTAAAACCAGGTCGCGATTTGCGGGATTCCTTTGATGCACCTGTGCTCCGTCAGGATGTCTTGGATATTAAAGACTTGCATATTGGCCAAAAATTAGAAGGGGTTGTGCGCAATGTGGTTGACTTTGGAGCCTTTGTCGATATTGGCATTCACGAAGATGGCTTGATTCATATCTCCCATATGAGCAAGCAGTTTATCAAGCATCCAAGCCAGGTCGTCTCAGTAGGTGATTTGGTTACCGTCTGGGTGAAGAAGATTGATGTGGAACGCGAAAAAGTCAATCTCAGTTTGGTAGCTCCGAATGAATCTGACTGAGTATGTACGCCAAGTATCCCTAGAAGATTTTGGGAGAGAATTCCGTCATCGAGCAGAGTGGAATTCACGTCTTCAAACCACTGGAGGCCGTTTCTTTCCCAAGGATCGACACCTTGATTTTAACCCGAAAATATACCAAGCTTTCGGGTTAGAGGTCTTTCGCAAAATCGTCCGCCACGAACTCTGCCATTACCATCTTTACGATCAAGGTAAAGGCTATCGCCACAAAGATCTAGCCTTTAAGCAACTCCTCCAGCAAGTGGACGGTCTTCGTTTCACACCTCCTCTACCAGATAGAGCTGGGCGAGTCAAGCGGATCTATCTCTATCAATGTCCCCATTGTGGCCAAGAGTATAGACGAAAGCGAAAAATCGATCTGAAGAAATATGCCTGCGGTCGCTGTCACAGCCGCCTGCAATTCCTTGAAATGAGACAAGAGTGAGAATCGGTCTTTAGGCGGATCTCTTTCCAGTTCGACTCTGCTAAAATAGGTCTAACTAGAAAGAGGAAAATCAAATGACATCATCATTTTACAAATTAAAACGACATCGCCTGGTTTCAGGTGTGCTAGCTGGCTTAGCCGATAAATTTGGTCTTAGTGTAACTCTCCTACGCTTCTTGTTTATTCTTTTTACGGTTTCTCATGCCTTTATCGGTGTGATTATCTATTTACTGTTAGATACGACCTTACCTTATAAGGACAAGGAGGAGCAGGAAATGTTTGACTATGGCCCTCGACCTCGTCGAAGAAAAGAGGCTGAACCCATCCATGATCAGAATGATAGTCCATTTTTCTAAAAGGAGATCCGAGTGAAGCAGAAGTTCTATTCCCTTGCTTTTATTCTATGTCTCTTCTTCAGTTTTATAGGACAGTTTTTCATTTTAAATCGTTTTTTTGGGGAAGGAGTTGGAACAGTTTTGATGGGAATGCTCCTTTTTCCACTGGGCATTTGGAATAGTCTCTTCTACCTCTTGTTTCTGCCAACAGAAATGGCTAGAAAGCCACAAATTTATCGGTTTTCGATTTTATTTTTGCCAGTTGTGTATCTGGTTTTGTCCTTGCTGGGGGAAGGACCTACCACCTTTATGCTAGGCTTGATCGCATTTCCTTCAAATGCGGTGGTTTATGCAGTCTCTACCGGAATCAAATCTATGATCAAAGATTTCTTGCAAGGCGAAGGCTAGAGCATTCTTCATATGTTCCCATCATTTCCTAGAGGTTGGAGACCTTTGTCTTGGCCTCTTTTTGCTTGCCTTAAAAAGGAGTTGAAAATGGATCTTTCAAATGACACTTCAGTCTCTCGTCTGAAGAGAAAATCTGCTATAATAGAGAGAGAATTTGAAAAGGGAGAATGATATGGCAGTTACTGTTCGCGATCTACAGGAAAAGCTTCGTCTATCGGTTGTTTATGGGGATGATAGCCTCTTAAGCAAGGAAATTACGACTGCGGACATTTCACGTCCAGGTCTTGAAATGACGGGCTATTTCGACTATTACACACCTGAGCGGATTCAGCTTGTAGGAATGAAAGAATGGTCTTACTTGGTGAAAATGAGCTCTCACAACCGTCATCAGGTCTTGCGCAAGATGTTCCAGCCAGAGACACCTGTCATCATTGTCGCGCGGAATTTAGAAATTCCAGAAGAAATGTTGCGTGCTGCGGAAGAGAAGCAACTAGCCATTTTGAAGAGCAATGTTGCAACGAGTCGTTTATCTGGAGAGCTTTCTAGCTATTTGGATAGTCGGCTAGCAGAACGTACGAGTGTACACGGTGTCTTGATGGATATTTATGGGATGGGTGTCTTGATCCAAGGAGATAGCGGGATCGGTAAGAGTGAGACAGCTTTGGAACTTGTCAAGCGGGGTCACCGTCTCGTAGCGGATGACCGAGTCGATATCTATGCGAGAGATGAGATGACCCTTTGGGGAGAGCCAGCTGAGATCTTACGTCACTTACTAGAGATCCGTGGTGTCGGCATTATCGATGTGATGAGTCTCTATGGTGCGAGTGCTGTGAAGGATTCTTCACAAGTCCAAATCGACGTTTACCTGGAAAATTACACTAAGGACCAAACTTATGATCGTCTTGGTAACAATGCAGAAGAGTTGGAAATCGGTGGAGTCACCATTCCTCGTATTCGCATTCCAGTGAAGACAGGTCGAAATATTTCGGTCGTGATTGAAGCAGCAGCCATGAATGTTCGTGCCAAACAAATGGGCTATGATGCCACTAAAACCTTTGAAGAACGTTTGTCCCAGTTGATTAGTCAAAATGAGGTGAAGGAATGAATCCAGTAGCCCTTCAATTAGGTCCGATCAGTATTCGTTGGTACGCAATTTGTATTGTCTCTGGCTTGATTCTAGCCGTTTATCTTTCTATGAAAGAAGCGCCCCGTAAAAAAATTGATCCAGATGCTATCATTGATTTCATTTTGATCGCCTTTCCTCTTGCGATTGTGGGGGCTAGACTCTATTACGTTATTTTCGAATGGGGTTACTATAGCCAGCACCTGGGTGAGATTTTCGCCATCTGGAACGGAGGAATCGCGATTTATGGTGGCCTCTTGACAGGTGCCCTTGTCCTCTATCTATTCTCTCGTAGACGTTTGATTGAACCGATCGACTTTTTAGATATTGCGGCCCCAAGCGTCATGATTGCACAGAGTATTGGGCGATGGGGGAACTTCTTTAACCAGGAAGCTTATGGAGCTGCTGTTAAAAGTCTTAACTACCTGCCCTCTTTTATTCGAGACCAAATGTATATAGATGGCAGTTACCGTCAGCCAACCTTCTTATATGAATCCAGTTGGAATCTGCTAGGTTTTCTCTTGATCTTGATTCTTCGTAGGAAGCCACAATTTTTGCGACAAGGTGAGATCACAGCCTTTTACCTTATCTGGTATGGTTTTGGTCGGATGATCATCGAAGGAATGCGGACAGATAGCCTGATGTTTGCGGGCTTACGTGTTTCCCAGTGGTTGTCGATGATCCTGATTCTAGTTGGACTCGCCATCATCATCTACCAACGTCGCAAAAAAGCCCCTTATTATGTAGAAGCAAAGGAGTAATATATGTTTATTGAAATTGCCTACGGCCTCTTAGGCCTTGCCTTAGTAGCGCTTGTCATTTATATGATTTTTTTCCTCTCAAAGATTGGAAAAGTTGTAGATGAGACGCAAAAAACCATCCAAGTTTTGACATCAGATGTTAATGTCACCTTGCATCAGACCAATGATCTATTGGCAAAAGTCAATGTTTTAACGGATGATTTGAATCAAAAAGTTGCAACGATTGACCCACTCTTTACAGCCGTGGCGGATCTTTCAGAGTCTGTTTCAGATTTGAATGATCAAGCCCGTCAATTGAGTGTCAAAGCGGTGTCAGCTGGTGAAAAAACAGTGAAAGCCTCTATCGGATTAAAAGCGATTAAGATGGCTTCAAAATTATTTAAATAGAATCGAGGAAGAATATGGGACGTTTATCTAGTTTATTAATTGGTGTGATTTCAGGTGCTTCAGCAGCCTACTATTTATCAACAGAGCAAGGAAAGAAAGTCACTAAAAAAGTGGTGCGCTTCGTAAAAGATTATCAAGAAGATCCTCAAGAAGTACATGAATCGGTGAAACAAACTGCTAAGGATGTTTCAAAACAAGCAGCAGAAGTGATCCAACAAACCAAAGAAAAAGTTGGTTCTGGAGAAATTACGACAGGAACTGTTTTGGAGTCTGTCAAAGAAAAGACGCAAGATGTGGTTGAAAAATCTCAAGAAGTCTATCACTCATTTAAGGATAAACTTCAAAAAGAAAATCTAAGTGGCAATGACTTGGTTCAATCCATTCGCAAACAAACAGAATCAGAAGACATCGTTTTAGAATTGGATGAAAAAGATTCTGAAGAAGCAGCTGAAGAAGAAACAAAAGAAGTATAAAAAATGAGGCTCACAGAGCCTCATTTCAGATTGAAGACAAAATCATCTTAGAAACTTTCCTTAAGTGAGTACGGACGTCAGCGAACTTCAAAGAAGTTCCATGACTTAGTTTTGAACCTAAAGTTTCAAAACTCCCGAGTGCCTGAAACAAATATGTTTCGGGCACTTTTCTCACGGCGAAAAGTTTCGATAGATGATTGAATAACTTTAACTCATAAAAAGTATTTATTCTTATAGAATTCCTAGGAAGTCTTTGAATTATCAAACACCATACCAAGTTTTTCTGAGTTACATGAAAAGTCTAACTTAATTTGACAACTTAGGGATTTATAATTGAAGAACTGTTTGTCTACGTTCTCAAACCCGGATCAGTGGGCCTTGTTTTTTTTTGGAAGGTAAGATGGCAATTGGCAGTTAAGTTTTGTCTTCCAATTGTTATTCCAATTAAAAAAATTCGAGTAAATAAAAAAATCAGGCGAACCTAATTTTTATTTTTTTCGTTTATTGTAGTAAATTCGGAACCCTTGAATACTAGCAAAGCTAGAACCAATCGCTAAAGCAAACGCAAAGAAAGTATTCATTTTTGTTGCTAAAAAGACAAAACTAAATACAACCGTCAACACACAGAAAATAGCGATATTTAAAAAATATAGCAATTCACTTAATTGAGGTGCGGGTTCAACTTCAGGAGCATAGTCCTGAATAGGGGTTTCTTGGGTTTGTTTGGTTAATTCGATATAATCGAATTCTTCATTATAGTGTCTTAAATTTCTTACGGGCATTTTCTCTCTCCTAACAGTACTCTATTATTCTATCATGAATTCAGGTATATAAATGTTACAAAAATGTTACAAATTTTACAAAATGAATAAATTTTTCTAGAATATCGGAATTTTTGTTATAATGGTTCTATGAAAAATATTATTATTACAGCAACAGCAGAGAGTGTTGAGCAAGCGCAAGCCCTGATTGATGCAGGGGTTGACCGAATCTATGTCGGTGAAAAAGACTACGGATTACGATTGCCTCAAACTTTAAGCTATGACGAAATAAATCGAATTGCCCAACTGGTCCATGCTGCTGGTATAGAATTGACAGTAGCTGTAAATGCACTCATGCACCAATCGATGATGGATTCAATCAAGCCTTTCCTAGATTTTCTAAAGGAAATTCAGGCTGATTATATTACTGTCGGAGATGCGGGCGTTTTTTATGTCTTGAAACGAGATGGCTATCCATTCAAAACCATCTACGATGCATCAACCATGGTTACTTCTAGTCGCCAGATCAATTTCTGGGGAAAACAAGCAGGAGCTTCTGAGGCTGTTTTGGCTCGTGAGATTCCATCTGCCGAATTATTCGTAATGGCTGAGAATCTTCAGATTCCAGCAGAAGTCTTGGTCTATGGTGCTAGCATTATCCACCATTCGAAACGACCTCTTCTTCAGAATTATTACAACTTTATCAAGACAGAAGAATCTGTGACCAAAGATCGCGATCTGTTCTTAGCAGAACCAGGAGATCCCAATTCCCATTATTCAGTCTATGAAGACAAACATGGAACCCATATCTTCTCAAATAATGACTTGAATATGATGACCAAATTGTCTGAGTTGGTAGAACATGGCTTTGATCATTGGAAACTCGATGGTGTCTACTGTCCGGGTGAAAACTTTGTCAAGATTACAGAGTACTTTGTCAAGGCCCGTGATTTGATTCAAAATGGAACATTTACACAGGATCAAGCCTATCTGTTTGATGAAGAAATCCGCAAATTACATCCAGCTAATCGTGGTTTGGATACTGGTTTCTATGATTATGAACCAGATCGTGTAAAATAACAAATAATACTAGGGCTTCTTCGTTTGTGAGTTTTCCTTTTTCAGGGAACGAAGAGGCTATTCATCATATCGACAATCTTGTAAATTGGAGAAAACATGACAAATACAAAAAAACGTCCAGAGGTTTTGGTACCTGCTGGAACATTAGAAAAATTAAAAGTTGCCGTTAATTATGGGGCAGACGCTGTGTTCGTTGGTGGACAAGCCTATGGTTTGCGTAGCCGTGCCGGAAACTTCACCATGGATGAGCTTCGTGAAGGAATTGAGTATGCTCATGCCCGTGGAGTGGATGTGCACGTCGCTTCAAACATGGTGACCCATGAGGGAAATGAACAAGGGGCTGGTGAATGGTTCCGTGAATTACGGGATATGGGCCTTGATGCCGTGATCGTTTCAGACCCGGCCTTGATTGAAATCTGTGCAACCTATGCACCTGGACTCAATATTCACTTGTCTACACAAGCTTCTGCAACCAATGTGGAGACCTTCCATTTCTGGAAAGAATATGGCTTGACCCGTGTCGTCTTGGCCCGTGAGGTATCCATGGAAGAGTTGGCAGAGATCCGTAAGCGTACCGATCTTGAGATCGAAGCCTTCGTTCATGGAGCCATGTGTATTTCTTATTCCGGACGTTGTACCCTTTCTAACCACATGTCTGACCGGGATGCCAACCGTGGTGGCTGTTCTCAATCTTGCCGTTGGAAATACGATCTCTACGATATGCCATTTGGCCAAGAACGCAAGAGTATCAAAGGACAAGTCCCGGAAGAATATTCTATGTCAGCCGTGGACATGTGTATGATCGAAAATATTCCAGACATGATTGACAATGGGGTTGATAGCTTGAAGATTGAAGGCCGGATGAAATCTGTCCATTACGTATCAACAGTAGCCAACTGTTACAAGGCAGCTTGTGATGCCTATATGGAAAGTCCAGAAGCCTTTTATGCCATCAAGGATGATTTGATCAATGAATTGTGGAAGGTTGCTCAACGTGAATTAGCAACTGGATTCTACTACCAAACACCGACTGAAAATGAACAATTGTTTGGGGCACGTCGTAAGATTCCTCAATACAAATTTGTAGGAGAAGTGGTTGACTTTGATCCATCTACCATGACTGCGACGATTCGCCAACGGAATGTCATCAATGAAGGCGACCAAGTGGAATTCTACGGACCAGGCTTCCGTCATTTTGAATGCCAGATCCAAGACTTGCATGATAAGGATGGAGTGAAGATTGATCGCGCACCAAATCCGATGGAACTTCTTACGATCACCGTTCCACAAGAAGTCAAGCCAGGAGATATGATTCGTTCTTGCCAGGAAGGTTTAATCAATCTCTACTCAAAAGATGGGGCAAGTAAAACTGTTCGAGTATAACAAAAAAAGAGAGGGTTAAACCTCTCTTCAGAATATAGACAAACTCTATTAGGACTAGAAAAACTTCTCCTTTAGAGTTTGATTACCATATAGTAAAGACTCTTAGGAATGTCCACATAATAGCATTTGTAAGAGTTTTTTATTTATAAGATTATGAAAAAAGATTAAAGAAAATTGTCTAAAATGGACTTTTTCTTCAATCTGTGTAATCAACTTTTAAATTGAATGCATTCTGTTTGGTTTTATTCTTTTCCATAAAGGTAACGACTAGCAATTAACCAAGTAGCAATATACATTATCACGTTAACCAAAAATGCGACAACGATAACCATATTCCAATTATGGGATAAATTAGTAGTTAGAATCCCCATAATTGTTGTACCAAAAAGTCCACCAATCTGTTTGTTAGCGTTTAGAGTGGCACCAGCAATTCCAGATAATTCTTGACCAGCAGCTTCCATAAGAATGGTAGTAGTCGCTGGAGTTAACACTCCGATACCTAGACTCATTAAAGAAAATAAAGGGATTAGGATGTATAGTTGAATGTCATGAAAAAGGACTCCAATTCCAAAAATTCCTGCTGCTCCTACAATGGCAAAAATAATTGAGACAGTAGCGAGGCTTCCCACGGAAAATCGTTTTACAGCACGTGCGTAAAATAAATTACCAATAATTAAGACAATCATTCCTGGTAGAATGAGGAGTCCAGAAACCATTGAGGAGAAGTTTAAATAAGTTTGAAAATAAAGTCCTAGCACCAAAACAATACCATATAATGAAATGTTAACTACTAAACCTAACAGATTAGAGACAATAAACTTAGCATTTTTTAATAGTTGGTGGGGAACAATAGGTGCTTTACTTTTTTTATCGTGGACTACTAAACCAATAGTAAATAATATAAACAGGAGAAGAAACAATAAAAGATTTAGGTTACTATAGCCATATTGATTCCCTTCAACAAGGTAAATAACTAGACTTCCGATAGTTGCAACAAGAAATATATTACTGAAAATGTCAATTCTAGTCTTTGGATTGGCAATATTGTTTTTCACAAGAAGTAATATTGAAATTACTGTCAAAATTCCCAATGGAATATTGATTAAGAAAATACCCCTCCATCCGAAGTAGTTAATAATTAGTCCACCAATAAAAGAACCAGTACCGGTTGCAACAGAAATAATTGCTGTCCAAATTCCTAACATACGTGCTCTTTTAGTAGAATCAGGGTATGAAATGAATAAAAGTGCTAATGAACTAGGCATAAACAAAGAAGCACCGAAACCTTGAACGAATCTAAGTATGATTAATGTTTCAATATTTGGTGAAAAAGAGCACCCAAATGAGGCAAGTGTAAAAATTGTCATTCCAAATAATAAAATTCGTTTAGCACCATATTTTGTTGTTAGATTTCCTGAAAGTAGGAGTAAAGAGCCTAAAGCTAGTGTATAGGCGTTAATAATCCAAATGGATTGCTCTAATGAGACGCTCATAGCTGTTTCAATATGGGGGACAGCAAGAACCACTCCGGTTGTATCTAGGACCGCCATAATGTATCCTAGTGAAAGAATAAAAAGTAGATAAGCTGGCGCTTTTGTATTTGTTTTTTTCATCAAGCTTCCTCCGTTATTTCATCAAACCAATTTTCATTTATCAATCAAAAGCAATATATTTAACTTTCTGAAAATATTTTACTTGAGTATATCCAGTGACAAAGTATCTTCCATCAGCGCAACCGAGAATATCTTTGATACGGTCAAACTTAGTTGTAATATCCATAGTAATTTCCCCTTTCAAATGATATAATTAGCTTATCATGTAATAATTTCTGAAACAAGAAGGGAAAAAAAGTATAGTAACTATCAAAAAAGGAGGAAATGAATGGAGACTTGCAAGAAGCAATCTTTGAAAAAATCAATTTGTCCAGCAAGAAGGGTCTTGAATTTACTAAAAGGTAAATTTACTCTTGAGATCTTATCTGAAATTATTGATGGTAATATACATTATAGTAGTCTTTTGCGTAGTGTAGAAGGTATTAATCCTAGAATATTAGCTCAACGATTACATGATTTTGAGCAAGAAGGTATTTTATCAAGAAAAGTTTTACCGACATCGCCTCCACAGGTTGAATATAAAATGACAAAAAAAGGTATTGCTCTAAGAAGTATCGTTGAGGAAATGAAAAAATGGGAGCATACTTATGGTGATTAGAGATTAGATTGAATTTACATAATTTATTACTAATATTTTTCTTTAAATAGATAATGTAATTATGAAAGATTTGGTAACCTTTTTAATCAAGGCAACGTCAATACTAGTAGTATGTACTGGAACTTTAACTTTTTACTAGGTTCAAAAGTTAAAGTTAAAATTTGATAGAATTTTTTTGATACTCTAATAAATTTAGAAATGAGATTAAAAGTAATAAAAACAAACGCCAAAAATGACGTTTGTCTTCAATATAAAAGAGAGGGTTAAACCTCTCCTTTTTGTTGGGCGATGCGAATATTATTGGGGACCAAACTGATTTTCTGGATCTCAGAAATCCGAATAATCGTTGACATACTCTTTTTAAAATTTTTCACGATCAGTTGTCGGCGCTCCTGGTCATACTTGACAATATCGCCTGTAAAACTCTTGTTTGAAAAAATAACATGTACCCCTTGTTTTTTTCGCAATGCTTGTTGAATGATTTCAATAATTCTCTCATCTTCTAATGGGGCAGGGGTACTGACTTTTCCATTGAAAAATTCATTTGCTCGGTCTTTAACGATCTCGAGAAATTTTTTCATAGCTAAATTCTCCATAACTTGATACAATATATTATAGATAATTTCAACGATTTTGTAAATAATTTACGAATATTAGAGATGATAAGGCAAGAAAGGAGTCGTGAAATGGCAGAATTTTCATTCCAAATCGAAGAACATTTGCTGGTCTTGTCAGAAAATGACAAGGGTTGGACCAAAGAATTGAACCGTGTGAGTTTTAATGGTGCTCCTGCTAAGTATGATATCCGGACCTGGAGTCCCGACCATACAAAGATGGGAAAAGGTATTACACTCACGAACGAAGAGTTCCAAGTCATGCTCAATGCATTTAAAAATTAAGAAAAGGGGTCCTTCAAGGACTTCTTTTTTTGCCATAGTCTAAGACTATATAGATATAAAAGATATTAGATTATCCCAATCCCTTGTTTATCAAGTGTTGGACTGCTATAATGGTTGCATTGATGAATTAATGTAAAACTTATAGGAAAGAGGAAATCATATTGACACATACACATGCACCTTATCGCGTAGACCATGTTGGTTCATTCCTTCGTCCAGCCGCTTTGGTTCAGGCTCGTGAAGATTTCGCAACTGGAAAAATCAGTCAGGCTGACTTAACAAAAGTAGAAGATCAGGCGATTCGTGACCTCGTTGAAAAAGAAATTGCCGCTGGTCTGAAGTCAGTAACTGATGGAGAATTCCGCCGAGCTTATTGGCATTTGGATTTCTTCTGGGGCTTTGGGGGCATTGATCATGTGCAAGCTGCTCAAGGTTATCAATTCCATGATGAAACAACCAAGGCGGACTCAGCACTTGTCGTTGGAAAAATCACAGGAGCCAATCATCCATTTGTAGAGCATTACAAGTTCTTGCGGGATCTTGTGGCAGATGTAGATGGTGTAGAGGCTAAATATACCATTCCAGCACCTGCGCAATTCTATTTTGAATTGATCCGTGATGCAGAACATGTAGAACAATTGAATACCATCTATCCTGATTTTGCGGCTGTTCGTGAAGACATCAAGCAAGCCTATCTTCAAGTGATTCAAGATTTGTATGATGCAGGTCTTCGGACTCTTCAAGTAGATGATTGTACTTGGGGTGTCTTGGTAGATGATAATTTCTTGACGGCTTGGGGAGCAGCTCAAGGCAAATCAAAAGATGAGGTTCGCCGAGAACTCGCTGATCTCTTCTTGACCTTTAACAACGATGTCTACCAACATGTTCCAGCTGGTTTGACCGTCAATACGCACGTTTGTCGTGGGAACTTCCATTCCACTTGGGCTTCATCAGGTGGCTATGCGCCGATTGCCAAAGAACTCCTTGGAGAAGAAGCCGTCAATGCTTACTTCCTAGAGTTTGATACCGATCGAGCTGGTGGTTTTGAACCACTTGCAGAAGTAACCCCTGGTAAAGGAGTGGTATTAGGCCTCTTGACATCTAAGAGTAGTCAACTGGAGAACAAGGACGAAGTGATTGCTCGTATTAAAGAAGCAAGTCAGTATGTACCGTTGGAAAATCTTTACCTGTCTACTCAGTGTGGCTTTGCTTCGACAGAAGAAGGAAACATTTTGACAGAAGAAGACCAATGGAAAAAAATCGGTTTGATTAAAGAAATTGTCGCTGAAGTTTGGGGCGAATAAGGAGGAAGAAACATGTCAGATTTACTAAGTATTTATAAAGAATTGCAAGCAAAAAAATGGGTGGACTTGAGTCACCAAATCAATGCGGAAAGTCCGCACTTTCCAGCCCTTCCTGCTTTGCAACAAGAAGATCTTTTCACATTAAAAGATGGTTTCCATGTTCAAAAATTTACAGTGGTTGGTCAATACGGAACGCATATCGATGCACCGATTCATTTTGTAGAAGGTGGTCGTTGGTTGGATGAGATTGACCTCAAAGATCTCCTCTTGCCACTCTATGTTATCGACAAGTCTAAAGAAGTTGCTGCGAATCCAAACTTTATCTTGAGCAAACAAGATATCTTAGA